>Ga0209628_10000216_pt1 | contig 33959 bp, 35 predicted proteins | sample TergutCu122P4_FD_187285 | JGI IMG/M metagenome (GOLD analysis project Ga0209628, IMG submission 187285) | Cubitermes ugandensis P4 segment gut microbial communities from Kakamega Forest, Kenya - Cu122 P4 (SPAdes) (version 2) | ecosystem: Host-associated > Arthropoda: Insects > Digestive system...
GTGGCTGGCCGGGCTGGGGCTGGCGGGGTTCAATGACGCGGCCTTCGGCATCTACGTTGGCTCCACCGTGCACGAGGTGGCGCAGGTGGTGGTGGCCGGGCGAGCGGTGAGCGAAGTTGCCGCCGATCAGGCCGTGATCGCCAAGATGATCCGCGTGATGATGCTCGCGCCTTTTTTGCTCGCGCTCTCGGCCTTGCTCGCGGTGCGCGGCCAGCCGGACGATGAAGAAGACGCCCGCGCCTGGCACCAGCGGCTGGTGGTGCCGTGGTTTGCGCTCGGCTTCGTGCTCATGGCCGGCGTGCGCTCGCTAGGCATGCTGCCGCAGGCGCTGCTGGGCGCGCTGCTGCAACTGGACAACCTGCTGCTGGCGATGGCGATGGGCGCGCTGGGCCTGGGCACGCACGCCTCCTCCATCGCCCGCGCCGGCCACCGCCCGCTGCTGCTGGCCGCCCTGCTCTTCGTCTGGCTGGTGGCCGGCGGGGCACTGGTTAATGGGGTGGTGATGGGGTGGTGGGGGTAGGGAAGTCAACTCCCGCTCCCTTCACCTCTCCCCGTGGGAATGACTACCTTGTGGTCAGCTCTGCGTGCAGAAAGGCTTATTACCCATCGCAGACAAGATGCCATTGACGATTATTTGCTTGATCGCCGCTCTGCCTGTGGCATCAATGACGCTGGTGTCGCCAAATGCAGCCGGATCGTGCCCCAGCGTAGTCAGCCAAGCGCGACCGCCATCGTAATACTGGCACCACGCGACTGGGTGGAAATCCCCGTGTCCAGGGTGGACGCCGCCCCGGTTCGCCAGCGTGGAGTCATCGACCCTAGCGAGGAACTTCACTCGGGTTGGGTAAGGCTGCAGGTTGTACCACTCGTCCCGGAAGGCGAAACGCGCTGGCACACCATCGGTGGAAGAATCCTTGTTGACAATCACGACATCCCCGGCTTGGTAGGCACCATGATCATAGTAGTTGGCGTTACCCAGCAGACCCTCATACCACGGCCAGTTGTATTCCGTCCCGTAAGCGTTGTGGATGGCAACGAAACCGCCGCCGGCGCGAACGTACTGACGCAGGAGCACCTTGCCAGCATCCAGGTAGGCGCTGGTGGTGGTGTTCACCGCGTCCGTGGCGCTTGGTGTGCCGTGCTTCCACATCGCATCGCGGCTGTTGTTCGCGAAGATGACCGCTGCGTAGTTGTTCAAATTGGACAGTTGGGTGATGTCTTCGGTCCAGTCCGCCGTGACACCTACTTCGGCCATCCAGGCGATCAGTGTGTTCTGCAACAGGTTGTTCGGGCCCAGGGCCGGGTTTCTGCCGGCCGCTAACTTGGTGCCGAGGTTAGCGTGGCGCGGGCCGGCTGTACGGGTGAAGATCAGCACCTTGTTTTTCGCGCGGTTGGGTAGCCAGTTGTGATAGCAACGCGGATCGACGCCGCGGCAAACGTTGTAAACCGGGTCGAAGCTAGCCTCCGCGCCGGCTGGTACATCTCCGTTGATAGGCAGAGGCCCACTGGGCTCGGTCAGTACCGGCGGCGTGGGTGTATTGCAGCCGTTTGTCTGCTGTCCAACGCCGCAACCACCGTTGCCGTTGCCATTGTTTCCTGGCAAGCTTTTCCCGTCTCCAGCCAGCGCCAAACTCGTGCCGACAAGTGTCGCAATCGCCAGCGCTATGCGCGCTGTCATCAGCTTGTTTCTTTCCATTTCAGTTCCTTTCATTTGTACGCATGCATGAGTGAATGAACGAAACAGACAGCCTGGAAAACTGCATCAGCAAACACCAGTTTCGTTCTGTCAAATAGAACATCGTTTCATCTGACATCCATAGTTTAATCTACGATGGACTACTTTTCATGAGGGAAAACCCTAGGACGTGTCATCGAATTCAAGCAAGCTGTTGGCGCGCTAGGCAATCTTGGCCTTGACCTACTCAATGGTGCTCAAACGGTTTTGAGTTGGACGATCTCTGCAGGTACGTCCATGCCATCGAGCGCCAGCGCGTGGTCACTGTTCGGCACTGCCCTGTCGATGGGTAGCTCTCAAATGAATAGTCTTAGAATGCTATTCTGTTATACAGAACAATCAATCATCCGCCTATTAGTGCGAAGGATGTTGCGTCCCCCAGTTGTAAAAAATCCGAGCGCCATATCTTGCGAGGAGCGCTTTTCATGACAACCGAAACAATGATCGCTCAGCGTGACCGTGGTACCGCATTCTGGATTGATCGCTTGCCGTACCGGTACTGCTGCTTTGTGCAAATCATCATGGCCTGCTGCGGTCGTGGTAACGGTGCCGTCGTGGCTGTTCCACAACGACTGACAAAGTAACAAGCCCGTGAACCAAGGCCAGCGGTGGGAACGCGGCGCCCTGTGGATGGCGGTCACCGCAGGTCTGTTCGCGACCTGCGATATGGCCGTCAAGCAACTTGGCGGCGTGCTGCCGGTGCTGGTGCTGGTGGCTTTTCGCTACGGGTTCCAGGCGATGGCCTTGGCCACATGGGTGCTGGTGAAAAGCGGCATGCGCGCCTTCCGGACATCGGCGCCCGGTTTGCAGTTCCTGCGCGCAGCCTTGCTGCTGGGCAATGCAACCACCGCGTTCCTTGGTGCCCAGGCCATGCCTTTGCCGGAGTTCAGTGCGCTGATGATGCTGGCACCGATCATGTCTACACTGCTATCGAGCGCATTGCTGGGCGCGCAGGTGATGCGCGCGGCATGGGGTTGGATCGGGTTGGCGCTGGCCGGAGCCTTGCTAGTCATCCGGCCCGGCACCGGGAGTCTTGGCATGGCGTCGCTTCTCCCCCTAGCGAGCGCGGCCTGCATGTCGGGCGTACATCTGATCAACCGTCGCTTCGGGCCAAGTGAAAACCTCGCCGTCACAAATTTCTTTTCCGCGGTGGGTGTGCTATTGATGCTGCCCGTGGCGGCACTGTGGTTATCCTGGCCGCATGCTGATGCACTCGCCACGCTGCATGGCAAGGAATGGCTTTTGCTGCTGACGATCGGCACAGCCGCCACGGTCGGCCACATCACCCTGTCGGCGGCCTTCAGGGCGGCACCGATCTCGAGCATCGCGCCCTTGGCCTACCTGCAAATCGTTTTTGCCGTTTTCTTCGGCTGGGCCGTATTCAAGATGGTGCCGGACTGGATCTCACTGGCCGGTATCCTGATGATTGCAGCCGGAGGCGCCGGCAACCTGCTGGCGCATGCCCCTGCACATAAGCCGGCTGGTCCTGGATAACAGCCGTCGGCTCACTATCCCGATCTCTTCTTGATGGGTGCTTTCCCAGCCCGGTGGATGCGCCAGTTCTGGAATGCAGGGTTGGCGATGTCGCCGCCAAAAGTGGTCGTCAGCGTCTGCACGTATTTGAAGAGGACGGGAACGATCTTGCTCTCGCCGAGTGCCTCAATGCGGTAGCGCGGTCCGGATACGCTGACGGCGCCAACCAGCCGGTTGCCCTGGCCAAAGACCGGGCTTGCATAAGCAGCAATCTCCGGATCGCGTTCACCGAAAGAAGACGCATACATGACTTCGCGGATATGGTCGAAACGCTCGCCGCGAGCTCCGGAGAAAGCACGCAGCACATGGCCGGAAGCACCGCTGGCGAGCGGGAAGCGATCGCCTTCGTGCACTAAATCGCGCACCGAGCGAGCAGCATCGACGCGATGCAGCACCACGCGGCGGTCGCCATCAAGCACGTAAAAAGAGGCGCCTTCCTGTAACTCGGCAACCAAGTTGCGCAGTACCGGAGGCACGAAGTCGGATGTACGGAAGTTGCGCTGGTAAATCGAGCCTAGATAGAGCACCTTGGAACCAAGCCGGTAGCGGCCATCCTCGTCGCGCAGCACGTAGCCGAATTTTTCCAGAGATTTGATCAGACGCAACAGCGTACTCTTGTACAGATCGGTTCGTTTGGACAACTCAGCGAGTGTGATCTTCTCATCCGTCATCGCGTCGAGGATCATCAAGGCTCGCTCCACCGCTGCCACGCCACCGCTATCGTCGCTCATGCACGCCCCATTCAGAAAAAATGAAATCTCAGGCGAAGTCTAGCAGTAGTACTGGGCATCGTCAGGCGGGCAACGCGCCAAGCCGAAACATGGCATCGGTCATGCAACCGATATCTCCCGAAATGGCCTGTTGTATGGAATGGTGTTATAGTAGTCAGAACGTCATTCGATCTAACGAAACTACTTGTTGAACCTGCCATCAATTTTTCGTCGTCAGTTCCACACAGAGAGAGCACCATTCCGATGACTGTCAACGATCTTCCCCGCTACGGCCATTACATCGACGGCGCGAGTGTGCCGCCGGCTTCCGGCGCCTACCTGCCGACGGACAACCCCTACACGGGCCAGACGTGGGCACATATTGCGCGCGGTAACGCGGCTGATGCGGCACAGGCGGTCGAGGCTGCGGCGCGCGCTTTCGACAGTGGCGCCTGGCCAACGCTGAACGCTTCCGAGCGCGGCAAGCTGCTGTGGAAACTGGCCGACTTGGTCACGGCGAACGCCGAGCGCCTGGCGTTCATCGAGCGGCAGGACAACGGCAAGCTGGCGACCGAAGTGCTCGCTCAGGTGCGCTACATGGCGGATTACTTCCGCTATTACGCGGGTCTTGCCGACAAGGTGCAAGGCAGCGTCATCCCGACCGACAAGAAGGGCGTGTTCGCTTACACGCGCTACGAGGCCAAAGGAGTCGTGGCGATCATCACGCCCTGGAATTCGCCACTCACGTTGACCAGTTGGAAACTGGCACCCGCGTTGGCTGCGGGTTGCACGGTAGTTATCAAGCCGTCGGAGTTCACCTCGGCGTCGATGCTTGAATTCGCCGCCCTTTTCGAGCAGGCAGGTTTTCCGAGAGGCGTGGTCAACGTCGTCACAGGCCTCGGTCCCGAGGTAGGCGAGGTGTTGGTGCAGCATCCCGCTGTCGCGCATATCGGGTTCACCGGCGGCTCCGAGGCTGGTCGCAAGATCTACGAACTGGCGGCGCGCGGCTTCAAGACCGTTACGCTGGAACTTGGCGGCAAGTCGCCCAACATCGTGTTCGACGACGCCGACTTGGATCAGGCTGTCAAAGGCGTCGTCTCCGGCATCTTTGCCGCTTCGGGGCAAAGTTGCCAAGCTGGCTCCCGGCTACTGCTGCAACGCGGCATTCATGACCGCTTCATCGCCAAGCTGATTGCCTTCATGCAGGACGTAAAGCTGGGCGATCCGGCCGATCCGGCCACGCAAATAGGTCCGATCGCCACACGTCCGCAATTCGAGAAGATCATGGGCTACATTGAGATTGCCAAGTCCGAAGGCGCGCGCTGCGTGCTCGGCGGGCGCAGCCGAACTGATCTCGGCGCTGGTCAGTTCGTGGAACCGACCATCTTCGTCGATGTGCGCAATGACATGCGGATCGCACAAGAGGAAGTATTCGGACCAGTGCTCGCCGTTCTCTCTTTCAACGACGAGCAGGAAGCCATTCGCATCGCCAACGATATCCGCTTCGGTCTGGCCGCCGCGGTTTGGACCCGTGATCTCAAGCGCGCCATGCTGATGACGGAGAAGATCAAGGCCGGTACCGTCTGGGTCAACAACTACCGCGCGACCAGCTTTACCTCGCCTTTCGGCGGTTACAAGGAATCCGGGATCGGACGCGAATCCGGTACCGAAACGATAAACGAATACCTGCACACGAAGTGCGTCTGGATTTCGTCCGATCTCGATGTGCCCAACCCATTCATTCGCCGCTGAATGAAACGTTCAAAAAAAGCATGACGATGATGAACAAGGCATTACAAGGCGTACGCGCCCTCGATCTGACCAACGTGCTCGCCGGCCCGCTGTGCGCGTACCAGTTGGCGCTGCTCGGCGCGGAGGTCATCAAGATCGAAACGCCTGACAGCGGTGACCTCGCGCGTCAGTTGGGTAACGACCGCGTGCTCAACGCCAGGCTGATGGGCGCGTCCTTCCTGGCTCAAAACGGGGGGAAAAAGTCCGTCACCTTGAACCTCAAAAATGCCGGCGGCAAAGAAATCCTGCGTCGTTTGGTTGCCAGCGCCGACGTGCTGGTGGAAAACTTTCGCCCCGGCGTGATGGGCCGCCTAGGTCTGGGTTATGAGGATTTGCGCCAGCACAATCCACGCTTGATCTATTGCGCGATCACCGGTTTCGGTCAGCGCGGGCCGTTGCGCGATGCGCCTGCGTATGACCAGATCATTCAGGGTCTGAGTGGGATGATGAGCGTTACCGGCGACGCCCACAGCGCACCGTTGCGCGCTGGTTATCCGGTCGCCGACACGGTGAGCGGAATGGTCGGCGCTTTTGCCATCTGCGCCGCCCTGCTGCGCCGCCAGCGCAGCGGCGAAGGCGGCTTTATCGACGTGGCGATGCTCGATTCCGCGCTGGTGGCCATGGGCTGGGTGGTATCCAACTACCTGATTGCTGGAACCGAACCGCAACCGCACGGCAACGACAACTTCACTGCTGCGCCATCAGGCACGTTCCGAACGGGGTCGGGCCCTCTTAACATTGCCGCCAACAAGCAGGATCAATTTGAAACGCTGGCACGCCTGATCGGCCGGCCCGAGTTGATTGCCGATCCCCGTTTCGCCGAACGCGAGGCGCGCAAACTCAACCGCGCGGCGCTGACCGCCGCCATTGAGGAAGCCTTGGCGGCGCGGCCGGCGCGGGAGTGGGAAGAGTTGCTGACGCGCGCCGGAGTGCCCGCCGGCTGCGTGTTCACGGTGCGGCAGGTACTGGATTCGGAGCAAATCGTCAGCCGCGAGTTCGTGCAGGAGTTCGACGACGTGCCAAGTGTCGAACGTCCGATACGCGTGGCGCGCGCCGGCTTCAAGCTTTCTGACGGCGATCCCGTGGCGAGTATGCCGCCCCCCGCACTCGGTGCGCATACGGACGACGTGCTGACCGGGCTGGGCTACACCCTCGCCCAAATCGCCGAATTGCGCACGATGGGAGCAATCTGATGGCCGACACGACGACAAAACCTCCCGAGCAGATGCTACGTGACGCGAGCAGGTGGTGGACGACCGCGATCATCGACATCGAACCAGGCCGTATCCATGTTCGTGGTTACCCGATCCAGCAGTTGATCGGCGAACTTGGCTTTGCCGAGATGGTCTGGCTGATGTTGCGCGGCGACCTGCCTGATCGCGGCCGCGCCGCACTGCTGGAAGCGGCGATGGTGGCTGGCGTCGATCACGGACCGCATGCGCCATCGATCGCCATCTCGCGCATGGCGGTGACTTGCGGATTGCCGCTGAACGGCGCGATGGCCAGCGCCATCAACGTACTCGACGACGTGCACGGCGGCGCGGGGCAGCAGTGCATGGCGCTATACGCCCGTATTGACGCCATTGCCCGCGGCGGTCAGGCCACGCTGGCACACGTCGAGCAGGGGTTGGACGAATTCGCCGCCGAGCACGGCAAGATCATCCCCGGCTTTGGCCACCGCTTCCATGATGTCGATCCGAGGACGCAGCCGCTGATGATGCTCGCGCGGGCCGCACAGGCCGAAGGCTTGCTGCACGGGCGCCATGTGGCAATGGCTGAACTGATAGCGCGCACGCTCACCGCCCGCAAAGGCCGGCCGATCCCGATGAATATCGACGGCGCCACCGCCGTCATCTACAGTGAACTTGGCTTTTCCCCAGAACTCGGGCGCGGCCTATTCATCCTCTCCCGATCCGTCGGCATCCTGGCTCACGCCTGGGAGCAAAAGCAGCAAGGTGGACGCATCAAGGGGCCGATGCCGCCTGCCATTCCGTACTCCTATACAGGCCCCGCCACGCGCACGCTGGATCGCCAAGCTCATCACGCAACCTCTACCTAGGAGCAACCATGAAGGAATTGATCTCAAAGCAATTCGTCCGAGAACTGGAACGTCGCGGCGTCGAGCATCTGTTTGGCCTGTGCGGGCACACCAATATCGCGGTGCTGTCCGTGCTGGAAGGCAGCAAGGTGCGCTTCATCAACACACGCCATGAGCAGATTGCTGCCCACATCGCCGACGGCTACGCGCGCGCTAAAAAGAAGGCAGCGGTTGTGCTGACGCACCTTGGCCCAGGCCTCACCAACGCGGCGACCGGTGTGGCGAACGCGGCGCTGGACTCGATTCCCATGGTCGTGATTGCCGGCGATGTTCCAACCCACTATTACGGCAAGGGTCCGCACCAGGAAGTGAATCTGCATGCGGACGCTGCCCAATGGGAGATCTACCGGCCCTTTGTCAAACGGGCGTGGCGCGTCGATCGCCCCGATCTCTTCGCCGAAATTCTGGACAAGGCTTTTCAACTCGCCGAAAGCGGCCGGCCCGGTCCGGTGCTGGTATCGGTGCCGATGGACATCTTCTCGCTGGAAGTCGATACGCGGCTTTTTGAGCGCCTACGCCACCACACGCGGCAATTACACAAGCCCTCGCTGGATGAAACGGTCGCCGAGAAAATCGTGCACACCATTGCGCAGGCGCGCCGCCCAGTGATCTACGCTGGTGGCGGCGTGCTGCTCGCCAACGCGGCCGAAGAATTGCGCACATTGGCCGACCACTTCTTTCTTCCCGTGGCGCACAGCCTGATGGGCAAGGGCGCGCTACCCGATGACCATCCGCTCACGCTGGGCATGACCGGTTTTTGGGGCACCAGGTTCGTCAATGAAAAGTGCCGCACGGCCGACTGGGTCATCGGCCTTGGCACACGCTTCGCGGAAGCCGATTGCAGTTCATGGGAGCCCGAATACACCTTCAGCTTCCCGCCGTCCAGGCTGATCCACATCGATGTGGACCCGGGCGAAATTGGGCGCAATTTTCCCGCCGAAATCGGCGTCGTTACCGATTTGAAGCAAGCCCTTATCGTGCTCAATCGCATTGCTCGCAGGCTCTACCCGAAAGGCCGTCGCAACGATGTCCTGGTGGAGGAGATCGCCGCCTACCGCAGGGACTTCCTGGCCAGCAACGCGGCAAACATGGCAAGTGACGCGTACCCGATGCAGCCGGAGCGCATCCTTGCCGCCGTGCGCCGCGTACTGCCGCGCGATGCCATCATCACCACCGACGTGGGTTGGAATAAAAACGGCGTTGGCCAACAGTTCCCGATTTACACGCCGGGCAGCATCCTGACACCCGGCGGTTTCGCGACCATGGGTTTTGGCGCGCCAGCCGCGCTCGGTGCGAAGCTGGCCTGCCCTGACAAAGTGGTGGTGGCGTTGGTTGGGGACGGCGGTTTTGGCCAGAACCCGGCGGTACTGACCACCGCGGTGGAAAGCGACATCCCGGTCGTCTGGGTGGTGATGAACAACTGCGCCTTCGGAACCATAGCCGGCCTGCAGAAAGCGCATTACGGCACCACGATGGGCACGGTGTTCAGCAAAGACGGCCAGCCCTATTCGCCCGATTTCGCGGCCATTGCGCGCGCCTACGGCGCCGAGGGCGCGAAAGTGCGATCGGCGGAAGAATTCGAGACCGTACTCCAACGCGCCTGCGCATCGGCCCGCCCATTCGTCATTGACGTGGCGATGCTCAACAACCCGGTGCCCACCGCCGGCCACTGGAACATCAACGACATCTATTCCCCGGGCCTGCGGGTGTCACACGTTTCAACCGACTGAAATCCACAAAACATGACCGATTTCCTGCAACTGTTGCTCTCCGGGTTGGCTACCGGCAGTCTGTACGCAGTTGCCGCACTGGGGTTCACCCTGATGTGGCAGGCCTCGGGCATGATCAATTTCGCGCAAGGCGATTTCGTCATGCTGCCCGCGTTCATGATGCTGGCGTTCCTCGCGTTCGGCGTGCCGCTGATCGTCTCTTTCGCACTGACCTGCGTCGTTGCGGTCTTCGTGCTTGGTTGGTGCTTCAAGCGCGCCATTGGTGATCCGCTGCTGCGCTTTGGCATCATGCCCGTCATCGTCGCCACATTCGGATTGGCCATATCCATGCGCGCGGGCATACGCGCCGGGGTCAGCGCAGAAGCCCAGCCATTTCCAAGCCTCTTTCCCGACAAACTCTTCAATATCCTGGGCTTGACAGTTACGGTAGCGGAATTGGGCACGCTGGCTCTGGCACTTCTCTTGGTGGTTGGCACCCAGGCTTTCCTGACCCGTACCGTGACCGGACGGGCGATGCAAGCCGTGGCGCAAAACAAGGAAAGCGCCGTCGTGTTGGGCATCAACGCGCCGCGCATGATTTTTTACACATTTGCGATCAACGCGCTGCTGGCAACTTCGGCGGCACTGCTGATCACGCCCACCTACCTGGCCAAGTTCGACATGGGTGAGTCACTGGGCATGAAAGCCTTCTTTGCAGCCATCATTGGTGGCTTCACGAATTCGCGAGGCGCTCTCCTTGGCGGCGTGATTGTTGGCGTCGCCGAGAACCTCGCTGCCGGCTACATCTCCGCAAGCTACAAGGATGCGGTCGCGCTGATCATCTTCATGCTCGTGATCATGTTCAAGCCCGAGGGGCTGATGGGCAAGAAATCGGAACGTAAGGTTTAATCATGAAGCGCAATCTCCTGTTCGGACTGGGGGGCCTCGTGTTGCTCCTGTTCGTGCCGCCTTTTCTCAAGAACTACGGCATCTATCTCTTTACTTATTGGGCGATCTTCGTGATCGCCAATATGGGCCTGAACCTGACCGTGGGTTACGCCGGCCAAAAATCACTGGGCCATGCCGCTTTCATGGGAATTGGCGCTTACACGGTGGCCATCATGATGAAGGCCGGGTTCAGCTTCTGGATCGGCTTACCGGTGGGTGCGCTCGGTTGCTTCGTTATCGGCCTCGGACTGGGCTTTCCGGCTTTGCGGGTGCAGAGCGTCTATTTGGGTTTTGCGACGCTGGGTTTCAACACACTGGTTTGGCTGTTCTTGCGAAACGAGGCGTGGTTGACAGGGGGCACGTTCGGCATCAACGGGATCGACCGCCCCCGGATTTTCGGTCTTGGGCTGGACGGGAACCTTCGCTATTACTACTTCGTGCTGGCCTTCGCGTTGGTCTTCGGTTTCCTTCTGTGGCGCCTGCTGCACTCGCCGTGGGGCAAGGCGTTCACCGCGCTTCGCGACAACCCTATCCGCGCCGAGAGTCTGGGGGTGAACATCCAAGCTTACACGTTGCTGTCTTTCGCCATCGGCGCCATGTATGCCGGCATTGCCGGCGGCCTTCTGGCCTCGCTTGTGCAGTTCATCGAGCCGCTGCCTTTCGCGGTTGGAGCATCCATCATGATGTATCTGATGGTTGTTGTCGGAGGATCGGGCTATTTTCTTGGCCCGCTGCTCGGCTCCGCCGTCGGCGTTGTATTGCCCGAATGGCTGCGCTTCGTTCAGGGCTGGTATCTCTTCGTATTTGGTATCGCGGTCGTCCTGCTGATGCTGTGGCTTCCGGACGGCTTGCTGAGCATCCCTGATCGCCTCAGGGCGCGCGGCCACTCGCGCGCAGTCAACGCGCGTGCCAATGCTGGCAAAAAGCTTGATGCCTGATATGTGCATTCCTCTTCTCAAGGTCACTGGCCTCAAAAAAACTTACGGCGCGATCCTGGCCGTCAATGGCGTGTCTTTCGAGGTCATGCCGGGCGAGATTTTCGGCGTCATAGGACCCAATGGATCCGGCAAAACAACAATGTTTAATAGCGTCCTGGGTCAGATTCTGCCGAATGCCGGCAAGATCGAACTCAATGGGCAAGATATCACGGGCCTGTCGCCACTGGAGTTGAACAAGCGCGGTGTCGGTCGCACCTTCCAGACGCTCCAAGTGTTCAGCAAGATGAGCGTGCGTGACAACCTCCTGGTGGCTGCGCAGGAGCACCGCGGCTCGATGTTCAGCCGTGTGTTTGCCCCTACTGATTCGGGTCTCGGCCCGAAGGCTGACGCACTCATTGCACAGTTCGGCCTCGCCTTGGAAGCGAATCGAAGAGCGGGAGCGCTCACCTATGGCCAGCAGAAGTTGGTCGATATCGCAATGGCGTTCATGAGCGACCCGGCTTTGGTGCTGCTGGACGAGCCCTGTGCGGGCATCGACCTCGATCTTGTGGGCACCATCAGCAAGTTGCTCAAGGATTTGAACCGCCAAGGCACGGCTGACAAGCCGCGCAGTTTCATTGTCATTGAGCACAACATGGACTTCATCATGAACCTGTGCCACCGGGTGCTGGTGATGAACGAAGGCACCGTGATGGCGTTGGGCACGCCTGACGAGATACGCGGCGACAAACAAGTACTTGACGCTTATCTGGGAAACTGAAGATGTCCAGTATCGCCATCGAATTCGACAAGGTCGTTGCCGGCTACGGCGAGTTGATGATCCTCAATCGACTGAGCTTCAAGGCACGCGAGAGCAAGATCACCCTGCTGCTGGGCCCCAATGGGGCAGGCAAATCGACGGCGCTGAAAACACTTTTCGGCATACTCAAGGTCCGGCAGGGCCAGATCCGCCTGCACGGCCAGGATCTGCGCGGAGCCGTGCCGAAGGATCTGCTGACCAAGCACGGTTTCGTCTTCGTGCCCCAAGGGCGAAATCTGTTTGGCCAGCTAACGACGTACGAGAACCTGGAACTTGGTGGAATGACACTGGGCATCAAGGAAACTCGCGCGCGCATTCCCGAGGCGCTGGAGCACTTTCCGCGCGTCAAGGAACGCCTTGATAGCCCGGCTTCCTCACTATCTGGTGGCGAACAAAAGCAACTCGAGCTTGCGCGCGCGCTGCTGCTGCGCCCCAAGGTAATCCTGATCGACGAACCATCCATCGGACTATCGCCCATTGTTGTCTCCGATGTGTTCCAGTTGTTGAAGAAGCTTTCGCGGCAGGGCACAACGGTACTGCTGGTCGAACAGAATATCAAGAGCGGCTTGAAGATTGCGGACGACGTCATCGCGATGGAGTCGGGCCGACTGATCTTGGAAAAGCCAGCGGATCAGGTCATGGGTGATCCTCATTTTGAAAGCCTGTTACTGGGCGGGCACGCCGCAACCTGAAGGTCAGGCGCGCTTGAAAAAGGCTGACGCACTTTGGGCGTGCGACACATCAGCTGCAGTCTTGAGGAGCGTCGATCCACAGGCAAGCATGCGCGCCTTGTCGAATCGAATTAGCGGCCCTGCCACCGTGATGACGCCAATGACGGCGTTTCCCGCGCCAAAGACCGGCGCAGCGATAGATCCCATCCCTGGCGCAAACACTTCCATGATGAGAGCAAATCCTCTCTTGCGAGTAGCTTCCAGATACGCCAATACTTCCTTGAATGTTCTCGGCGCATTCTTGCCGAAGTCTTCGGCACGCCCAAAACCCTGTTTGCTGATGCGCGCAAGCGCCTCCTCGTCGGACAAGGCCGACAGCCATGCATGACCTGCGGCACTGCACGCAAGGTTCACGGATAACCCCATGTCGGGGTCATACCGGAGACCCAACCGCGCTCCTTGAGCTTTTGCGACAAAGGTCAACTCATCACCATCCACGACAGCCAATCTAACCAGTTCGCCAGTCTCCTGCGCCAACCGATCCAGCATGGGCTGAACCACGTCGGTGACGCCGGTGTTGGCCAAAAAGCTCAGGCCCAGAGAAACCAGACGAAAAGACAGCACGTATTGGCCAGTTCCAGCCACCTGATGAACGTAACCCTGCGCGACAAGTTCCGTGAGTACACGATGGGTCGCGCTGACCGGGATGTCCAAGTCAGATGCAATCGCCGACATCGGACACCCGCCAGGGTGGTCGACAAGGTGTTCGATGATCTTGAAAGCACGGGAAAGTAGTCCGCTCATTGATATCCGCCTCTAAGCTCAACTGTCGTTTGACTCAAAAACAAGGGAAAACCCTAATAAAGTGGAAAATTTTTCCAGTTTATCATGTCTTTCCACAAAGAGTGGTACGATCCAATGATCATCGGTAAACCTTGCCACAAATTTGATTCCACCTCAAGGAGACTACAGTGAGTAAATTCAAGTCTGTCATCGTTGCGATTGCGAGTGCGGTTGTTGTCTGCGCCCATGCGGCGGAGCCGGTCAAGATCGCCGGCATCATGGAGCTTTCAGGCAGTGGCGCCACGCCAGGCACCAGTTTCAACAACGGAGCCAGGCTTGCCGCCAGGGAAATAAATGCTGCCGGAGGCATTCTCGGCCGTCAGATCGACTATGAGACGGTCGACACCCAAACCAACCCCGCAGTGGCTAAGGCGTTGGCTCAGAAGGCGGTTGATGATGGCGCTTACGTTGTTCTGGGCCCGGCCCATTCCGGTACCGCGCTGGTCGCGATGACCGTGACGCAGAATGCCGAGGTCACCGAAATTACCGGCGGTGAAGCTGCCGCGATCACGCAAAAGAATAATCCCTACATTTTCCGCTCGTCGTTCACGCAAGAGATCACGATGCCGAAGGTGGTGCGCTATATGAAGGAGTACTTGAAGGCGAACACCGTCGCGATGGTGTACTCCAATAACGACAACGGCAAGGGGGGGCGCGACTACTTCGTGAAAGCACTGGACGCGGCCGGGATGAAACTGGCTGCCGACATTCCGACCGAACCTCAGCAGGTCGATTTTGCTGCGGCGGTACTCAAGGCCAAGCAATCAGGGGCGGACGCTCTTTTTCTCTACACGCTTGAAGAAGAATCCGCCCGCATGATTCGCGAACTTCGCAAGCAGGGCTACGACAAGTCTATCGTAGGCGAGAGCCAATCACTGAGCAACAAGACCCTGGAACTGGCGGGCAATGCCGCGAACGGTCTCGTAGGACACGTCGGCCTAACTATCGATGCCCCAAATCCACGCATCAAGGACTTTGCTGCCAAGTACCAGAAGGAATATGGCACGAGCAGCGACCATAACGGCATGAAGGGCTACATCTCCATGTACGTCGTCAAGGCCATGACCGAGAAGATCGGAAAGTTTGATTCGAAGGCACTGGCCGCCGCCATGCGTGGTGCGAAGATTTCGGCCGCGCAAAATCCTGGCGTACTAATGGACATCGGATTCGACAAGAACGGCGACGTTCAACGCGGCAGTTTCCTAATCAAGATCGAGAACGGCAAGCAGATCGTCACGGGAGAATTACCTGCCGATGGGATGTAAGCACCATGCCGAATCAGTCTGCGCGAACGTGTGTGCTAGGCGATCTCTATTCACCCGATCTCGCCGCCATCGCTTGCGCTTGCGCTTGCGGCGTCAAAGGTATAAAGGTGCGCTCGGCGGATAAATTCGAGACCGTGCTTCAGCGTGCCTGCGCACCAACTCGTCCCTTCGCCATCGACGTAACGACGCTCAACAGTCCGCCGGCCACCGGAACACCAACGATATTGACTCACCGGGCCATCGGGCGCCCCATGTTTCCACCCATTTGGAAGCCATTTGGATCTATCCGTGCCTGCGGCCAGCGCGGCTTCACGCTACTGGAGCTGTTGGTGGTCATGGTGATCATTGGCATGCTTGCCGCCTATGTGGCACCGCGCTATTTTTCGCAAGTGGGCCGTTCCCAGGTGCGCAGTGCGCAGGCGCAGATCGCAGCGTTGCGCAGTGCCTTGGACGCCTACCGATTGGACGTCGGCAGCTACCCGACGACGGAGCAGGGGTTGACCGTGCTAACTACACGCCCGAACGACGACGAGCACTGGAATGGGCCTTACCTGCAGCGCGTAGTTCCTTTGGATCCTTGGGGCAGGCCTTACCAGTACAAATCGCCCGGCGAGTATGGTGAGTACGACCTATTCTCGCTCGGCAAGGATGGCCAGCCGGGCGGTAGCGGTGACGATGCCGACATCACCAGTTGGCAGTAGCGGCAACAAGAAGCGATTGCAACCGCATGCAGTACGAAATACGCGCCCTTGACACGCATCGACGCGTGGTATCTCTCACCATGGACGCGGCGGATGCGGCTTCTGCCTCCGCCTGCGTGGAGGCGCAGGGTTTGGCGGTACTCAGCGCGCGGGAGCACAACCGTCTGCACGCAGTGGTGCCCGCATTGGCGCAACTATTCAACTCGCGTTTCCCGCTGTTGCAATTCACACAAGAGCTAGTCGCGCTGCTGCGCGCCGGCTTGTCGCTGCCGGAAACGTTGGACGTGATGATCGAGAAGGAGGTGCGTGCCGAGGTGCGGCAGATCTTCGAGCGCATTCGCACGAGCCTCTATAACGGCCAATCGATGTCGCAGGCGCTGCAGGGTTGTACCGGCATCTTTTCGGATCTGTACATTGCTACCGTGAAGGCATCGGAGCGCACTGGGGACCTGGCCGAATCCCTGCTGCGCTACATCGAATACAAGGAACGCCTCGACCTAGTGCGCAAGAAAGTTGTCTCGGCGTCGATCTATCCGGTCGTGCTACTGTGCGTCGGCACACTCGTCACGTTGTTTCTGCTCGGTTACGTCGTGCCGCGCTTTTCTTTGATCTATACCGAGCAGGGACGCAATCTGCCGTGGCTATCGCGCTTGCTGCTCGACTGGGGAGGACTGATCAACACGCACGGCTGGATGATTGCAGCTGTTGGCGTGTTAGGCGTTGTACTGCTTATAGCACTTGGCCGCCAACTGCCAGTGCTCGCACGCCGCCTCTCATGGCATGTACCAGCGTTGCGGCGCTGGCTGCTGATTTATCACTTGGCACGCTTTTATCGCAGCATGGCCATGCTGCTACGCGGTGGTATCCCTATCGTTGGCGCGCTCGGCATGCTGAACACGCTGTTGCCAGACGACCTTCGCGCCACCCTCGACGCTGCGACACAGCGCATCCGCGAAGGCGTCGCCGTCTCGCATGCCATGACGGAGACCGGCCTAACCACACCCGTCGCGGCACGTATGCTGCGTGTTGGCGAACGCAGCGGCGACATGGCTGGCATGATGGACCGGATCGCTGCTTTTCACGATGAAGAACTGGCGCGTTGGGTCGATTGGTTCACCAAACTGTTCGAGCCGCTGCTGATGGCAATCATCGGCATAGTGATCGGCGGCATCGTGCTGCTAATGTATATGCCCATCTTCGAACTGGCCGGGAGCCTGACATGAATGCGCCGCTGTCCCAGGTCGGTGCGGACATGATTGCTGCTGAGCTGTTCGCGCAAGCCAGACGGCTAGCGCCAAGTCGTGGCCGCAGCATTGTCGCCACATTGGAAGAGCTGAGCGGCCTGTCGCCCGATCGGTTTACCGCCAGCCTGTCACGCACGTTGCATCTTGCTTCCGCGGATATTCAAGACTTGCACCGCTGGCGCGCCGCCTTCGAGTTGCTGCCGTTTTCGGACTGCCTGCAGGCCAAGGCGATCCCGCTGGTGGACGACCAAGGGCGGCTGCGCCTTGTTGTCGGCGACCCATTCCTGCATGAGCGCTTGGACGCGGCACAAGACTGCATCGGCCGCGTTGTGCTGCTCACGCTCGCTCACCATGCCGACGTTGCCGCCTACCTGGCACGCCACGAGGATGGCTTGTCGGCGATGGCGAGCCTGCTGCCCGACGTGCATGGCAAGGGTGGGCTGGACGCTGGTGTCGAGGAGCTTTCATTTCAGAGCATTACCGAAGACGCCAGTCCTGTCGTGCGCTTGGTGCGCTCGACTCTTTACGACGCGCTCAAGGCTGATGCGTCCGACGTTCACCTGGAAACTGGAGCGCAGGGACTGACGATCAAGTATCGCATTGACGGCGTGCTGGTTGCCGTCGGGCAGGCCGGCGACGCAGAGGTGGCCGAGCAGGCCATCTCCCGCATCAAAGTAATGGCGGAACTCGACATCGCAGAGCGGCGCGTCCCGCAGGATGGCCGCTTCACGGTCGGGTTGCGTGGCCGCGAAATCGATTTCCGCGTCTCCATCATGCCCTCCACGCTCGGCGAAGATGCCGTGCTGCGCATTTTGGACAAGCAGCGTCTCGCTGACGAAGCGAAAGGCCTGAGCTTGGACAGCCTCGGTTTTTCCGCCGAGGACCGTGAAGCGATCCGACAACTTGGCCGCGAGCCTTATGGCATGCTGCTCGTCACTGGCCCGACCGGCAGTGGCAAGACGACCACCCTATATGCGACATTGTCCGAAACTCACGATGGGCGCGAAAAAGTCATCACGATCGAAGATCCGGTCGAGTACCAGCTTCCCGGCATCCTGCAAATACCGGTCAACGAGCGCAAGGGCCTGACCTTCGCGCGCGGCCTGCGTTCCATTCTGCGGCACGACCCAGACCGAATCATGGTGGGCGAGATCCGCGACTCCGAGACAGCGCAGATTGCCGTTCAGGCAGCGCTCACTGGACACTTGGTGTTCACCACCGTGCACGCCAATAATGTGTTCGACGTATTAGGCCGCTTCACTCATATGGAGGTGGACCCGTACAGTTTCGCCGCCGCGCTCAACGGCATCGTGGCGCAGCGCCTGATTCGCCTGAATTGCCCACATTGCAGCGCAAACGTGCAGCCCAGCGCGCGCGCGTTACAGCAGGCGCGCATTGATGCCAACGCCGCGCTCGCATTCAACTTCACTCAGGGCCGTGGCTGCGGCCAGTGCCGCGGCACTGGCTACAAAGGCCGTACCGCAATCGCCGAAATCATGGTGCTTACTGATGAACTGCGGGAAATGATCGTCGCGCGTGAACCGATCCGCGCCCTGAAGGACGCCGCACGCCGAGGCGGCACGCGCTTTCTGCGCGCCGCCGCCATCACGCTGGTACGCGAAGGGCGAACCTCACTGGAGGAGATCAATCGTGTCACTTTCGTGGCGTGATCGTGTGAGCGCCTTCGTTGGCCCGCAATTGGTGCGTGTGCGCCGACATTCGGGTGGCTGGCGGCGTACCGGCGAAGGTGTCACGGTCGAGGTTGATGGTATGCCCACGGACGGGTCCGCGGAGCAGCCAGACCGGATGAGCGCCGAGGCGGCCGGCACGGCGCTACAAGAGGCATTGCAGGAGACACTGCAAAAGCAGATGCCGAGCGGCACGCACCGCCACAGCTGCTGTCACATTGTGCTGTCCAACCAGTACCTGCGCTATGCCATCGTGGAGCAGGCAAGCGCCCTACGTAGCGCTCCTGAGCGTGCTGCGGCCGCTTTGCAGACGATGCGATCAATCTACGGTGACGCCGCCCACGAGTGGGAGATCGTGATGGATGACGGCACAGTGCAAACGGCTCTCGTCGCCGGCATTTCGCGCCACTTGATGCAATCTCTACAAACGGCAGCGAGCGCGGTTGGCTGCGCGAGTGTTCGCATTGAGCCTCTGTTTACCTGCGCCCTGAATGGCTCGCTGCGGCAAATTGGCAAGGATGCCAGTGCGTTTGTTGTGCTCGAACCCGGTTGCGTCGTCTTTGCGATGGTCGACGACCACGGCCTAGCGAGTGTGCGCAAGCAGCGCCTAGATGACCATGCAACCATTGATGCGGCCGTCGAAGTAGCGGCTTTGGCGCAGCGCACGCACCTACTCGTTGGTGCACCGGCTGGCCGTTCCACCGTGGTATTGGCGAGCGAGCAAGCAATGTCACTGGCCTTCCCGCCGGAAGCCGGGCTACAACTGCGGCAGATACCCTTGCCTTGGACCCTGCGGAACTTGCCAACTTTGCCAGGAGGAGCTAACTGAGATGCGCGCCATCTACATCGAATTCGGCGTTGGCCCACGCAAGCCGGCAGCGGCGAGTGTTGCAGCATTGCTGGTCGGTGCCGTGGCGCTTGGCAGTGTGCTGTGGCTCTATTCCGACACGCGCATGGAACGCGACACACTCCTCGCTACACAGAAAGTGGCATCAAACATAACCACTGAGACCGACGTAGGCGAGGCACGACATGGGGCACACGGAGGAACTTTAAGCGATGCCAAAAAACGCGCTCGTGTCCTCGAAGCAAGCCACGCTGCGACTGTGCTTGCCGACTTGGCCGTGCCTTGGGCGCAGCTTTTCGACGCGCTGGAAGGCGCCGTTGGGCAAGGCGTCGTGCTAACCGGTTTGCAGTCGGAAGCGGAAGGTCAGCGCGTGCGCATCAGCGGTGAAGCACGCCGGTTCGAAGATATCTCAGGCTATGCGCGGCAACTCGAACAAAGCCGCAGCCTTGCCAACGTAGTGTTGTTGTCGCACGAAGCGCGCGAGCGCCGCGTTGCCTTCACCCTACAAGCCGATTGGAGGGTAACGCCATCATGAACGCTTTGCACCAATGGTTGCTGCGCCATCGCACTACTTGGCCGGCGTGGCTGGGCACGGCATTGTTACTCATCGCGGCGGTTTTGTGGGTGTTCGGTTTGGCGCCGCTGCGGTCCGAGAACGAGGTACTGCAGCAAGCCATCCTCAATGCACCACCTCGGTTGCGCACGGCGACTTTGCTGACGGATGGCCCTCTGGGACAACTGAAACAGTACGAGGCCCATCTGGCGCACGGTGACGCGGCGCTTGAATGGGTGACCCGTATCTATATGACCGGCACCGCCAACGGCTTGGCGCTGAACGCAGGGGAATACCGGCTAGAACGTACGCCCGACGACCGCCTACTGCGCTATCGCATCAATCTGCCAGTAATGGGCAGCTACGGGCAGCTTCGCGCCTTCGTCCTGCAGGTGCTACGCGACATACCATCGGCTACGTTGGATGGCATTCAACTGCGGCACGATGCAGTCGGCACTTCAATCGAAGCGCGCATTCGCTTTTCTCTTTACCTGCTGCCAGTTTGAGATGCGTTTCACAGCTCATCAGCGCTGGACTATTTACGCCATCGCCGCAGCGGCGACGGCATGGGCGATCTTTTTCGACGCGCCGTCGCCGGACGCTACACCGGTCGCCGAGCCGACACGCAAGCAGCCCATTCCAACAATATCCACGCGCATCGGTCAGGAACCACGCACATTCGTCAGCGCAGCCGATATTCAGGCGCAACGCGCTCACGGCGTAACAGCTGGCAGGAGCGATCCATTTGCGGATGATGGTCGGCCCGTTGCCATGGCTAAGGCGCAAGTCGAGGCAAAAGTTGCTGATGAAGCGGCCAGTGCGGCTGCAACAGCTGCAGCAGCGGCAACGACCGTTGAGCTAGCCGCCGCGCCGCCGCCTTTCCGTTACGTGGGGCGCTGGCAAGAGGATGGCCTGACGGTAATCTACCTACAGCAAAACGAACGCATCTTCCCGATCCGTGGACCGGGTGTTTTAAACGAGAGCTATGCCGTGGAATTGATCACCGGCGGCGAGATGATCTTGAACTACCTGCCCCAAGGGCAACGGCAGACACTTGCGCTCACTGTTGCTGCTCCGCGCACGGCGAGTGCCCCCCCAGACAGTGGCGTTTCCCAAAGTGGCGGTGTCGCCACTGGCGAGCCCGCTCAGCAGGAGGAGAACTGAGATGCGATTATTTCTGCGCTCTACCGCCATCGGGTTGGTTTCCACCGCAGCCATCCTTGCTGGTTGCGCTAATTCGTCATCACTCACCACACCTAGCGCCGCTGAGGGGGGGTTACGCCTGATTGCACAGGGCCACGTCGAAGAGGGCTTGGCTGAACTAGAAGCGGTTGCAAAAGCACAGCCGCGTCGCAGCGACTTGTACAGCATCTATCTCATACAGCGTACCTCTGCTGTCAATGCACTGGTACGCGACGCCGACCGCTTGCGGGCTGGCGCGGACTTCGACGGTGCTGACAGCCTCCTGCGCTCAGCGCAACGATTGGAGTCAAACTCGGACATGGTGCGTTCCGGTTTTGCAGCGGTAGCGCGCGCGCGTGTGCAGCAATCCCGCCTGCGCGAAGCGCAAACCGCCGTGCAGGCCGGTGACGTCGCACGTGCCGATCGCATTGTGCGCGAAGTGCTGGCCGAGGACGCGACGCAGCGCGAAGCGCGCGTGTTGATGAAGACCATCACCGAGATGCAATCCGGCATAGACACAGCTGCGCCACAGCTGCGTCAGGCGCTGCAGCGCACCATCTCGCTGGAACTGCGCGACGTGCCTCTGTCCACCGTCTTCGATATTATTTCGCGCGGCGGCAACATCAACTTCATCATCGACCGCGATGTCAAGACCGACGCGCGTGCCAGCTTCTTCGTTCATGACAGCACGATTGAGGATGTCCTCAAAATCGTGCTGCTTACCCATCAGCTCAACCGCAAGATACTGAACAGTAACTCCCTATTGATCTACCCGGCAACACAAGGCAAGCTGCGTGAGTATCAGGATCTCGCCGTCCGCAGTTTCTACCTAGCCAATGCAGAAGCCAAGCAGACGGCTGCAATGATCAAGGCGCTAGTGAAGACACGAGACATCTTTGTTGACGAAAAGCTCAACCTAGTTATCATGCGCGACACGCCGGACGCGATCCGACTTGCCGAGCAACTTGTCGCCACGCAGGATATTGGCGAACCTGAGGTGATGCTGGATCTCGAAGTGTTGGAGGTCTCGACCACGCTGCTTGAGCAATTCGGCTTGCGCTACCCGGACCAAATCAGTTTTTTTGGGCTTGATAGTTCCGGCAATCCTTCATCTGATCCATACCGACTGAGCGCAGGTAGTGGTGGACTGCGCGGCTTCGTCGGCAATCCCGTGCTGCTGCTGAACCTGGCCAGACAGGACGGTGGCACAAACATCTTGGCCAACCCGCGCATCCGCGTGAAGAACCGGGAAAAGGCGAAGGTACACATTGGCGAGCGCGTGCCTGTTGTCACCACTACCGCAACTGCCAACGTCGGCGTCGCGTCCTCGGTGAGCTACTTGGAAACCGGCTTGAAACTGGACGTGGAACCGAACGTATATTTGCAAGACGAAGTCGCTATCAAGGTCGAACTGGAAGTCTCCAACATCCTAGAACAACTCAATATACAAGGCACTGTGGCCTACCGGCTGGGCACACGGAACGCCGCGACCACCTTGCGCTTGAAAAACGGCGAGACGCAGGTGTTAGCCGGTTTAATCGACAACGAAGATCGCAAGACCTACAACAGCGTTCCTCTCGCCGGCGAACTACCTGTGCTGGGCCGGCTATTCCGCAACGATGGCGTGCAAGGCACGAAATCCGAGGTTATCCTGCTTGTCACGCCGCATATCGTGCGTAACATCGCCCGTCCGGAGGCGGTTCACTCAGAGTTTGCCGCCGGTACGGATGCCGTCCCCGGTGTGCCGCCGCTACGCATTGGCGACGGCAAGCTGACCTTTAGCGCAGGCGCCGGTGGGCCTGTAATCGCTGAGGAAAAGACGCCCGCAGCGGATAGTCCGTTACTGCAGATGACCGTGATCGTACCGGCAGAAGTGCGTACGGGTCAAGAATTCACCCTTGGGCTGTCGCTGCCGGACGGTGCTGAAGCGCTTACCGCGTCGGTGCAGATAACCTATGACCCGCAGGTGATTAAGCCGGTCAGCATCGCTCCGCCACCGGATGCCATCAAGGCCCCCGACATTGCCCAAGTCGTTGTTGGCGTGAGCTCGAACGGCATTGCGGGCGTGCCGCAAACGCCGACAGAGGTTCGCTTCCAGGTGCTCGGAAACGCGGCTGCAGCGCAGGCAGAGATCAGTTTCTTGATGGTGGGCCCCAGCCGCCGGGTGGTGGCGCCAAGCTCGGTGAACATCAGTGTGGTCAAGTGAGAAGTGGCAGCGATGATGCGCGTCCGGCGAGGCTTTACGCTTATTGAGTTGTTGGTGACAGTAGCCATTTTGGCCATGCTTGCCACGGCCGCCATGCCGCTTGCGGAGCTGGCCGTGCGACGCACAAAGGAACAACAATTGCGCCAAGCCCTGCGCGAGATCCGCAGTGCCATTGATGCTTACAAGCAAGCATTCGACGATGGCTTGGTAGTCCGAACCGCCGATGCCTCCGGTTATCCGCCGACGCTCGAAATTCTGACCGAGGGCGTTCCCAACCAGCGCGACTTGCGCAAACGACCGATCTACTTTCTGCGCCGGGTGCCACCAGACCCGTTTTATGAGGGAGTACCGCTCAACGCGGCACAGACTTGGGGTTTGCGTAGCTACGCTTCCTCGCCAAACGATCCGCAGGCGGGCCATGATGTGTTTGATGTCTATTCGACTTCGGAACTCAGCGGCATCAATGGTATCCCGTACAAGGAGTGGTAATCGTGTTCAGAGCTAGGCTGTGTCACCACCATCCGCGCGAACTGACGCAGCGCTGCTTCGTATGTGCCGTACATGGTTTCACCCTGATCGAACTGCTGGTGGTGATGGCGATTCTGGCCACGCTGCTTTCCATCGCTGTGCCCCGCTATTTCGCTTCGCTGGATCACGCCAAGGAAGCGACACTGCGCCAGTCTCTGTCGGTCATGCGTGATGCGCTAGACAAGTACTACGCCGACCATGGGCAGTATCCCGAACAATTAGAAGACCTCGCCACCCAGCGCTACCTGCGCGAGGTACCAGTTGATCCGATCACTGGTAAGCGAAACACCTGGGTGGTCGTTGCACCACCTGAAGGTCCGGGTAGTCGCAGTGGGGTATACGACGTCCACAGCGGCGCACCGGGCAAAGCCGCTGACGGTCGCGACTTTGCCGAGCTTTGATTCTTTCGATGCGTTCCGTGATGCGACCCGCAACAAGCCAACGCGGCTACACCTACATCGGCCTGTTGTTGCTGGTTACCCTGCTGACCACCCTGCTGGCCGCCGCCGGTGTGCTCTGGCGCACCGAGGTACAGCGTGAGCGCGAGGCAGACCTGCTGTTTATCGGCAAGCAGTACGTACGCGCCATCACGCTGTATTACGAGAATACGCCGGCTGGGCAACAGCCGCGTTTCCCCATGCGGCTGGAGGATCTGCTGGAGGACAAGCGCTGGCCAACCGTGCGGCGACACTTGCGCCGCCTCTATGCCGACCCGATGACAAATCAGATGCGATGGGGCATCGTACCCGCGCCTGATGGAGGCATCTTTGGCGTCTACAGTCTTTCGCAAGGAGTGCCCATCAAGCGCGACCGCTTTGGCCCACCGCCATATGACGACTTCGCTGGGGCGGCCACGTACCAGAACTGGCGTTTCATCTACATACCGACAGGTGGTAGCACCGGTAACTGATGCTAAAGTTCTAAAGTCAACTTCGTGGCGGTAGCCGCCAGCACAAACGACCGTTGTATGGCGTCGCTTGCCCAACCAGATGCCCACCGTTCATCAAGAAAGTACCTGCGTATTCTTGGTACTTGCCCTTTGCCTCGGACAACACCATTACTTGCGCTGCCTGCGAAAAATCCGGTAGACCGTTGGCGTCAGCTGCCAGCGTGCCCTCGTCCACGGTCTCGATGACGCCTAGCCCGTCGTCGAGTTGAATACGCGTCCAAGAGGAATACAGCCAACCCGAACCGTCCCGATAGATGCTGGTTCGATTGGAGGTGAAACTACCTTTCAAATCGCCAGTGACGCGGCCCTGATTGCAGATCGCACCGTTGCAGTTGGGCACGAGCATGCCGCGCGCAGCCGTGCAAGTCATCTTGTGAGGATCGTGAAGCTGCGCGTACACAGGCGTGAGTACGGCAAGTCCGCCGGCAAACGCGAGAAGAAGTCGCTCGGAAATCATGACAGGCACCTGAATGGAGAAAGGTAGGCAAGACATAAGATAGCGAGGGCAACGCAGGATTGAATCACTATTGCCACGCCAAAAAAGACCCCGGACAAAGCCGGAGTCCTTAGAACGTGTTTACGATCCCTGCTCGGGCGTGCGGTCGCGGACTTGGGCGGGCTGCTGCGTTGCAAATCCTCGCCATAACTACGGCTATGGCTGCGGTTTGCGCCTTGCAGCCCATCCCAATCCGCATCCCGCACACCTCGCGCCGAGACCGCAAACACGTTCTTGCAGTCAGCCCCACTTAACACTGTGTGCCTGACTGATTACTCGTCACTTCAGTACACGACGATCTTGCCCGTCGGACGCGGGTCGGTGCAGTCGTTGTAGAAGTACTCGCCGGGTTTGTTGAAGGTGTAGCTGAACGACTCACCCGGGTTAAGTTTCGGGTTAAACAAACCCTCGAAGAACTGCGTGGCACAATGTGGTAGCGTGTTTGTTGCCGGGTTGGTAAAAGTCACCGTGGTACCGACCGGCACGCGCATGTGGGTCGGATACATGCCGCCAACAGCGACCGATTCTGCCGACGTGGCGCTAGTGCGTGCGAGTAGAACGGTGTTGTTCACGGTCGTACCCTCGACGGCATTGCCCGACACGTCCTTGCGCTGATAGGGCGGTTTCGGCGTCGCAGCCGGAGGAACCTTGCCATCCACCTTGAACGCCCACAAAAAGTCGCCGCGTGGAGCGGTGTTACCGTAGGGGATGCCGGTGCCGCCAGCATAAATTGCAATGTACTGTTCGCCATCAATCTCGTAGCTGGCTGGCGCCGCGCTGACGGAGGCACCAGTCTGGAAGCGCCACAGTTCCTCACCGGTGGTTGCGTCAAGCGCGAGGAAGTTACCGTCCGGTAGGCCAACAAAGAGAAGATCGCTCTTTGTCGTCATGATGCCGTTGCCGTGCGACATGTCGTAAGGCATATCCTTTCTCCACTTCACAGTGTTAGTGGCCACATCCACCGCTACCACGCCGCCTGTCATGTATTCGCCGGTGGCGCGCAAACCATTGGAGGATTCAACCAGGTCGTGTGCAGACGCCACATTGGCGTAGCCGACGTAGACTAGACCGGTGCGTGGGCTGAACGACAGACCGGCCCAGTTCGCGCCACCGTTTTGGCTCGGTGTCGACAATACTGGCCTATCCCAGTGGCGGTCAAACAAACAACCCGTATCGCCCAAGTCCTTGCGCAGGTAGTTCGGCACGGCGCGGGCGGGGTGGCCGGGCACTTGAGTGCCGAGCGGCTGCTCAACAACGCAAGTGTCCATAAAACCGCCCTGCACGGGGTAAGGCTGCGTCAGCGAGGTGGCTTGGCGCTCCTCCTGGGGAACAGGCCGCTCCTCAACACCCAGCAGTGGCTTGCCGTTTGTACGGTCGAGGATATAGAACATTCCGACCTTGCTGCCGTAAACGATCGCTTTCTGGTCTTGGCCGCGCACCTTGAAGTTCGCCAGCGTCGGTGACATCACGTTGTCCATGTCCCAGATGTTGTGGTGCACCGACTGAAAGTGCCACTTGTATTGACCGGTCTTCAGATCCATCGCAACGATGGAACTGGAGAACAGGTTGTCGCCCGGGCGCCGCGAGCCATCCTGAGAGGAGGCGCAACCACGCGCGTTCCCAAAGGTCCAATAGACAAGCTTCAACTCCGGATCGATGGCCGGATGCACCCAGGGCGCTGCGCCACCTGTCGCGTAGCAGTTGTTCGCTGCCGGTCCCCAGGTATCGCCAGCAACCACGGCCTGACCAGTTTTCTGATCAATGACGGGGTTGCCAGGGGGGTTTTGACCTGGAGGGTGCGAACCAAAAAAGGTCCATGCGATCTGGCCGGTCTTGGCGTCCAGCGCTAGTGCGGCGTTGCGGTTACCGTCGGCGGTGCCGACATATACCAACCCATCGTAGTAAACCGTCGCCACCTTGCCGATGTTGCCGTACGAGCTGCCGGGTGCCACTTCCCAGATGACTTCGCCGGTATTCTGGTCCAACGCCACGATAAAGCCGCCGCGCGCATTCGTGAACACCTTGCCTTCACCGACGGAGAGGCCGCGACGGGTTTGTGATCCCTTGCCGGCATATTTCCATTTCGTCACGCCAGTTTTGCCATCAACGGCATACACGGTGCCAGAGGCAGCTTCTATGTAGATCACGCCATCCACCACCACCGGACTGCTCTGGTTGTCGCCGGTGTTGACGCCACCTTCAATGCGGTTCACCCACGCCCCGCCGAGCTTCTTGACGGTACCCTGGTTGATGTTGTTGAGGTCGGAGTAATTCTGGTTGCCAAGGTTGCCACCCACCTTCGGGTAGTCCTTGTCGCCAGGGGTGCAGCAATTCTGCAATGCAGCGGCGCTCATTTGGCTTGAGTTGTTGTTGGGAACGCCACCCTTGTCCGCGAACGTGTAGGGCGTTGCGGCGAGCGTGCCGCAAGCGAGCATGGCTGATATCAGAGTTTTCAGTTTCATGGTTTGCTCCTGGAGCGTAAGAAACTCGCGGAATCCGCGAGGGTAAGGCCGTTTTACTTCTGCGGTCCCAATGTTCTGTTAGGTAGAACATTGTTCTGTAATTATACATACCAAAATAAAACCATCTATTGGCAAGCAACTGAAGTACCTACCGCACATGCCAACCTGAGGGCAGCTTCAAATGTTGATGCTCAAGGACTGCAATGCCCCCACCCATACGCGGCGTCGACACCTTCACCAAGAGCTTGTTCACCCCGCAGCAGCTAGAAGATTTAGTACCGCTATCGCATGCGTGAACAACTTCGTGCCTTGGCGGTGCCATACAAAGTAATCGAGCCACACTACTCCAAAGCAGACAATGGCCGTACGCATGGTCAAGGCAGGTCAAAGCTAGCGGCGGCGTCCAAGATTTTTGGCATTGCCGATCAGACGTTGCATAACTGGGTAAAGGCCGATCGAGAGGGTCGTTTGCAAGGGCCGGGCAGCAAACCGGCCAGCACTGAGCAAATGGAGATGGTCCGCTTGCACGCGGAAAACGCGCGCCTGAAGATGGAGCGCGACATTTTGGAAAAGACAACAGCTACGGCAAAAAAGCGGATCAAGACTAGGGAGCAGGCCCGCAAGGGCACGGCCAAGACCCAGACGAGCCAATGACATGCGCGGCGCGCAGCAAGCCGCTACGAGCTACGCCCTGCACATCTTGCTGCGCGCATCCATCACCGCAATTAGAAGGTCAAACAACCCAGCAGAAGAACCGAGCGGGACCACGCTTGCTCCATGAGCGCGGCGGTAGCTGGCCACGCTCATGTCATGCGTCTGCGAGCGCTCAGCGATGCTTGGTAATGCGCGTCATCGTGACACTCACACCGTCCTTGGTGACAGCTACCAGCTTGTTTTCGTGAACCACCTTGAATTTGTAGCTAACGTCAGGGCAATCCTTAGCCACCGATGATCCCCACACGGAAAATTCCAGAACGGCCGCATGGCTGTGCTGGACGGTCACGGGGATCTTCTTGCTACGGCACGCTGGCGGCACGATTTTGCGCGGCCCTGTTTCTTGCCAGGTTCCATCCCATCCTTGCAGATCGAAACGCGCTGTGCGTTGATTGGAGAATTTGACATTCCAACTCCCTTCGAAGGCAGGTATATCGTCATTAACGTGTTCGTCATCGTCATCCATGTCAGCAGCGTGAATGCTCGCGGCGGACAGGCAGATACCGCATAGGGCCACCCAAATAAGGATTTTTTTCAGCATCTGACAGGAACCTTTCGATGGTTGAAAAACAAGAAAAAGTTTAGATGCGAGACAAGTGTTCGGATCAAGGGTTTTCCCTTAGAGTTCAAGTTATGGAACGAAGTTATATTGTACAGAACAATTGACCGAATCAACACCGCTGCGGGCGGCCTTGCGACCGATGCCGCGCCTTACCCTTCCAGCACGAAAGGAGACATTGAATGCATCACGCGCACCCGATGACTTGGGCCACGCTACCACGCACTGTGGGCGTCGATGTCGCCCCAACGCTTTGGCAAGTCACGGTGTGCCGAAGCGATTGGCGACTTTATCCCTTCATTTATGCCGCTTACGCGTTACCCGCGATACATGAAACGATGGGCAATATTTGATGACCAACTTTGTCATAAGTACTTGTTCTGTTGGGAAAAGTTTTCTAGCTTCATCTCGGAAACGGCAGATCATGCCTGACCGCTTTGCTCCTTCCCCTTCCTCCCTTGGCATCATGCGGAATGCCGTCATCGCGGGCAGCGTAGTACTGCTGCATGTCGCAGTGCTCTGGATCTTGCAGAGCGGGTTTCTGCACCGTGCAACGGAGATCGTTACTCAGGTTGCGGTCCTGAGTGAGTTTATCGAGCCGCCCAAACCAAGGGAATTGCCTCCAGCTCCTCCGCCGCCTACGTCTGAATCCAAGCGGCAAATTACCAAGACGCCTGTGCTGCCACGTTCGCAGGTGATCCGCGAGTCCACGCCAGCCCCCGACGTACCGACAAGCAGCCTTGAGCAGCCGTTACTTCCGGCTCCCATGCTGGTGCCAGCACACTCTGAGCCGCCCGCTTCATCGCCCGCGCTCAAGGCGCCGTCTTCGGTAGAACTACCGTCCAGCAATGCCGACTACCTGCAGAATCCGAAGCCGGTGTATCCGGCGATGAGCAAGCGGTTTGGTGAGCAAGGCAAGGCGATCGTGCGCGTCTTAATCGACGTCGATGGGCTACCAAAACAGGCGAGCATCCGCCAATCGAGCGGCTACGAACGTTTGGATGAGGCAGCATACCAAGCAGTCATGAGTTGGCGTTATGTGCCGGGTACGCGCAATGGTGTCGTTGAGCCGATGGAGTTCGACGTTCCAATCAACTGGGTTCTCAACTAATTTTGGGGATAACGGCGTATGGACTTCGAATTTGGTCCGATGAATGTCTGGCACCAAGGCGACTTCGTGACCAAGGCTGTAGCTGTGTTGTTAATCGGTATGTCGTTCGCGACTTGGATTGTTATCCTGATCAAAGCATTGGACGTCTTCAGATACAACCAACAGGCTAAGCGCGCACGGGATTTCTGGCTCGGCGAAGACTTCACAATCGCGCTCGACAAACTCGGTGACAACCAGGGTAATCCGTTTCGCGTACTGGCGCTGATGGGCAACGAAGCAGCCGCACACCATCGCGACACGAGGTCCCATTTCCATGACAAGTTGGATATGAGCGACTGGATCACACGTGCGCTACGCAAAGGTATCGACGAATTCACTGCTCGCTTGCAAACAGGACTGGCGATTCTGGCATCAGTGGGCTCTACCGCGCCGTTCATCGGTCTCTTTGGCACGGTATGGGGTATCTATCACGCGCTGATGAGCATCGGCTCGGCAGGTCAGGCGACCATCGACAAAGTTGCCGGCCCAATCGGCGAAGCACTGATCATGACAGCGCTCGGTCTTGCTGTCGCGATCCCGGCGGTACTGGGCTATAACGCGCTCGTGCGTGGCAACAAGTTCATACTGACCAAACTCAACAGCTTTGCGTACGACATTCATGCCTACTTGGTAACCGGCGCGCGCGTTCAGAGCATCAACGAGACCATGGTCGTCGCATCCAAGAAAGGTTGATCACCATGGCTTTTGGAACCCAGGATGAATTGGACGAGGTAATGAACGAAATCAATATGACGCCACTAGTTGACGTCATGCTGGTTTTGCTGATCATCTTCATCATTACTGTACCAATCATGAAACATGCTGTGAGTGTTGATCTGCCGCGCGCCAGCAGCGACCCCGAGCAGACTAAACCACAGAACATCCTGTTCAGTGTGGCGGCCGATGGCAGTTACTACTGGAATGAACAAAAGATCGACGATTCCGAACTGAAGTCACGCTTGGCCGCTGCAGCTGCCAGATCGCCTCAACCCGAGTTGCACATTCGCGGAGATAAGGCCGTGCGCTACGAGCGCATTGCACAATTGTTGTCAGCTGCGCGTGAAGCTGGCGTGCACAAGATCGGCTTCGTTACAGAACCCGTCCTGAAATAGAGAGATATCGACCAGAAAATTCAGTTGTGGCAATGAGAAAAAATATCATCCCTTCCAGTTGTCTTTTGTTTGCGATTTGCCCTGCGGTTCAGGCACAGACCGCCGATCCGACGTTGGGCGAGATCACAGTGTATGCGCCGAGCGGCCCAGCGCCAGTCTTCAATGTGCCTGGGTCGGTGGATCGCGTGGAGGGTGAAGACATGCGCGACAGCCGACTTGGTGTTAATCTTTCTGAAAGCTTGGGGTCAGTGCCAGGACTGCAAATTCAAAATCGGCAAAATTACGCTCAGGATCTGCAATTGTCGATCCGTGGTTTCGGCGCGCGTTCGACCTTCGGTGTGCGCGGCGTGCGCCTCTATGTCGACGGCATTCCAGCAACGATGCCGGATGGACAGGGGCAGATTTCCAACATCGACATCGGCTCGGTGGAGCGTGTCGAGGTGTTGCGCGGCCCCTTCTCCGCGCTCTACGGCAACTCGTCCGGCGGCGTCGTACAGTCGTTTACCGAGACGGGTAAGGGATCACCGAAGTTTAGTTTCTCATTAGCCAGCAGCAGCTTCTGCACCACGGTCATCAATTCGCAGGTGAGCGGCTCGTCCGGCATGATGGATTATGTTCTCAGCTCAAGCCGCTTTTCCACCGATGGTTACCGTGATCACAGCGCGGCGCGGCGCAACATCATCAACGGCAAGATGGGTTTTACGCTCGATGGTGGAAGCCGGCTCACATTGATCGTCAACAGCGTAAGCATCAATGCGCAAGATCCGTTGGGTCTCACAGCAGGCCAGTACGCGCTAAATCCGCGCAGTGCCATGGTCGCGACCCAGTTCAACACACGCAAGACCGTGGATCAAACGCAGGCCGGACTTCTGTACGAGCACCGCATTGATTTCGCCAACGCGCTGCGATTAATGCTCTACACTGGCGCGCGCGCAACCACGCAGTTCCAGGCGATTCCACCCTCGGCGCAAGTGAGCCCAACAAGCGCTGGCGGCGTAACCAGTCCAAAACGTGATTACGGCGGCGTCGATTTGCGATGGACTTCGCAAATGAAGTTGGCGGATCGTCCCCTCGAGTTGGTCGCCGGACTCGGCTACGATGGCCTGCGCGAGCACCGTACCGGCTACGAGAACTATATCGGGAGCATCGCTAGCCCGACACTCGGCGTGCAAGGCCAGTTGCGGCGCGATGAAATCAACAATGTCTACAACGTTGATCCCTACATTCAGGCCAACTGGAAGCTGTCCAACCAATGGATGTTTGAGGCCGGTATTCGCTACAGCACAGTCAATTTCAATTCGAAAGATCACTACATCACCGGTGCCAACGGTGATGACAGCGGCAGCGCGCGCTACAGAAAAATACTGCCAGCGGCTTCGCTGCGCTACCAAGCCACGCGCGATCTAGCGTTCTACGCTTCGGTTGGGCGCGGCTTCGAGACACCGACCCTCAACGAGCTTTCCTATCGGCCTGATGGTCGGAGCGGACTCAACTTCACTCTACGACCCGCGACCAACGACAGTGTCGAAGTAGGCGCCAAAGCACGGTTCGCAGGCAGCCTGCTAACTGCTGCAGTATTCGAAATCCGCACCAAGGATGAAATCGTGACCGCCACCAACATTGGCGGCCGCTCGACCTTCCAGAATGCAGGACGCACAAAACGCAAAGGTTTGGAATTATCTTGGCAGCACGAAACAGAGAACCACTGGCGCACGCAGGTAGCCTACACTTGGATTGATGCGCGCTACAGCGATCCGTTCTGTTCGATGCAGCCCTGTACTGCGGCCGGTTTAGTGCTAAATGGCAAGCGCATTCCGGGTATCGCTCCGCAGACACTGTTCGCTTTATTTGGCTGGATGCCGGCCGATGGCTGGCGAATCGGCGCGGAATGGCGAGCGGTCGCGCGCATTCAAGCCAATGACCCCAACACAGCCTGGGCGCCAGGCAATGGCGTGGCGGCGCTGTTCGTCGGCTACGTGAAGCGCTCGGATCGTTGGGAATTCAACACCTTTGCACGCGTTGACAATCTGTTTAACAAGCAGTACATCGGCTCGGTTATCGTCAACGAAGGCAATACCCGCTATTTCGAGCCGGCACCGAGGCGTAACTGGACAGTTGGTATAAGTGGAACATATCGTTTCTGAAGTCCTGCACGCCAAGTTCTATGCTCGACTGAATTGACAGCCATTTATCTCACCCCACGACCTGCAAATATCTCACTCCCGTTCAGAAAATGGCGTAAACAGGCCCTAGACGCTGGCGCATCATTGCGCGCGTTCGCGCAGCATCTTTTTGTTGGTTTTGCCGACGCTGGTTTTGGGAACTTCGTCGATGAACACGATGTGGTCCAGTTCGGGTACGGCGTACTTGCTGATCCGGTTGGACTCAACGTGCCGGAGAAGACCCTGGCGAATGGTCTCTGCCTCAATCCTGACGCCGGGCTTGCACACCACGAAAGCCTTGGGCCGCTCGCCCCATTTCGCGTCGGGCACGGAGATGACGGCGCTTTCCAGCACGCCGGGTACCTC
>Ga0209628_10000217_pt1 | contig 33957 bp, 35 predicted proteins | sample TergutCu122P4_FD_187285 | JGI IMG/M metagenome (GOLD analysis project Ga0209628, IMG submission 187285) | Cubitermes ugandensis P4 segment gut microbial communities from Kakamega Forest, Kenya - Cu122 P4 (SPAdes) (version 2) | ecosystem: Host-associated > Arthropoda: Insects > Digestive system...
TCCATGCTTCTATTTTTTCTTTAGCATCATCTTGTTGATACCATTCTTCAATTGTACCATCTTGATTTCTTTTTGCTTTAATTTTGATATTAGGTACTAAATGTAATAATTTTTGATATTCTTTTCCTCTTTCACTAACTCTTCTCCATACGTTAGATTGTTTATTTTGTCCTTCTATTTCTAATGGAATTTTTTTATTTCCTTTTTCAATAAATTTTACAAAATCTAGATTATTATTAGTATTATAATCTATTGTATTAATGAGATTTTCTATATATTTGAAATCTATCATAATATTATTATTACATTATTACAATATAAAATGTAGTTATATTTCGTATAAAAGCCAATCACTACATTCACCTTCTATATATTTAGAATTTGCTTTCTTAAAAATGAAATTTCGTTTTGTAGTATAAGGCATAAGTCTATTAAAATCTTCAAATCCTTTACATGTTGCATAGTATGATTTATAATCGCGAAATGATGCGCTAACAAATGATTTGCGAATAGTTATTGAATCATAAATCATATTTTTACCATTATACATAATACAATCTAGCATAAATGGTTTAAGTGTTATAGCATCATCTAAATCATCTACTATATTAATATCATGATATCCAACTGCAATCCCTATAAATATAGAACCATTGTTATGTTCTCCTTCTATCGATGAAAGTAACATTTGTTTTATATATTCAGGCCATTCTTTATACCAAATTTCGTTAGTTGAGATTTCAGTTTTATTTTTATCAATATATAATTGAAATAATTTTCCTGGATAATTAACTTCTACAATAACATCTCCTCCTATAAAGAAATCTGCTATATTTTTTGCTGTTTTATCGTATTCCATTCCATACATGTATCCAATTGGGTATTGTATTGATTTATGTGTGTATGGAGTGATTTGTGTGGATTCAATCATAATTATTATGTATATAATTTTATATTTATAAACCAATTGGATATAATTTTTATATATCTTGTTGTAATATTATATACGTATGGAATTCGAATTTGTAGAATTACTATGGCCAATTATTGCATCTGCAATTTGGGCTGCAAATGGATTAATAAATTCATGGTGGCGTGCGCGTGAAGATGGAACTTTTGATATTGATTTCACAAGGCTTTTATCTACACTTGTTGTAGGTCTTGTAGTTGGTATTGTTATTCTTATGACTGGTGTTATCCCAACACAAGAACTTGTAATTGTGCAATTAACGACATATGGATTCTTAATTGCAATTATTGATAAAGCAATTAATTCAATTCGAAAGACTCGAAAGGAAGTTGAGCCACCGAAAGAAAAAGAACCAGTTGACGAATTAGTTCCTACCGATTAAGTTATATTATAAAAACATTTATATTCTTTTTTAACAAATATTATCTCATATGCCACGGCGAAAAAAACCGATTCGTGCTGGAGATGATATTATTACTACCGATTTAGATACTGAAATATTAGATATAGATACATCAGAATCAATAGATGAAACAAAAACTCCAGTAGAATCATTATCTGATTGGGGTTCTATTTCTCCTCCCGATTTTGGAGATCCAGAAGAAACATGGCCTGAACCAGAACCGAAACCAGAGCCAGAACCGAAACCAGAGCCAGAACCGAAACCAGAGCCAGAACCAAAACCAGAGCCAGAACCGAAACCAGAGCCAGAACCAAAACCAATAGATAATAGAGCAGATTTTGAAATTGAAAAGAAAAATAAATGCATTCCATTGAAAGTATTATTTACAGATAAATCTGCTGGAGATCCTGAATCATATGTATGGAGACTTGGGGATGGTACAAGATTAAAAGGAAAAGGTCCACATTTACATGTTTATAATGATGTTCGGGATTATAATGTAACCCTTGAAGTAACATATAAAGATGATGATAAAGAATCAAAATCGAAAGTTACAAAAGTAATTTCAGTTGGAGAAGATAAATGCCCACATATAGATTTTACAATTAGAAAACAAGATTATTGGGTACCAATAACTGTTCAATTTAAAGATATATCATTTAAAGATACATCTACTAAAGTAATAACGGCAGGAAAGTATACATTTACTTCAAAAGTAACTAAACCAGGAGATATCCCAGTATCTGGAACATATGAATTTTCATCTGATATTAATATTCCAAAGGATGAACCACTTTCTTATTCTTGGGATTTTGGTGATGATTCTGCTCTTTTAGAATATACAAAAGATACTATTCCCTCTGCAATTGAACATATATATACAGTGGCAGGCACATATGAAATTATTTTTAAAATAATTTATAGTGAATGTGAAATTGAATGTATTAAAACTATTGTTATTCCAGAAAATCCTTATCCAGATGTAGATTTTAGACGTACTGCACTTGCGTTATATCTGTATTTAGAAGAAATTGAAAAACTTGATATGACATATGGAAGGCAATTAGGTCAACATATTGGTGAAATTAGAAAAATTATTGTAAAGCGTAAACGTTGGGCTAGTAGAGATAGTGGTGGAATTAAGTGGAAATTCATTCCATAATTTTTTAGATGACTAAATTATATTTAGCAACGTCTTTTAAAAATGATATTGTTAATGAATATGCTAAAAATATTCTAGTTTCTTATTATTATGCTCCATTGGGTTTAATTGATTTTTATGGAAAGACACATGATATGATGTTAGATTCTGGAGCATTTACATTTTCATGGAAATCTGAAAAATATAGGTTTCCAGATATTGAATATTATTCTAATATGTGTCATAAATATAAATACGAATTGGATTCATATGCAAATATGGATGTAATTGGTTCAGATGTAGAAACATTTGAAAATCAAGACATTATGGAATCTTTTAATTTAAAACCATTTCCTATATTTCATAATGGAGATGATTTCGAATATTTAATACATTATCTTAAGAATTATGATTATATTGGATTAGGTGGAGTGGCTGGTGCTATGGCTGGTACAACTCGTCAATCTTCATCAAAATGGATTGGAAAAGTAATTCAATATATTGTAAAATATAATCCAACTATTAAAACACATGCATTTGGTGTTACTTCACAAAATGAGATGATTAAATATAGATTTTATTCTTGTGATTCTTCTTCCTGGATGGATGCATTTAGATTTAATAAATTTCAGAAATATCTTGGAAATGGAGATATTGTAGGTAAGAAGGATGTTGGATTTAGATTTGGGGATTTAAAATTAGCAACAAAACGAAAACAAACATTAATTGAATGGGGTAAAATTAGTGATTATGTTGATAAGATAATTCCTACATCTGAAGAACCATTTCGAACATCTGAATTGAGATCACTTGGGGTGGATTGATGCCTGACAAAATAGTAACAGGAAGACAAGTTAAGAAGGTTAGTGCTCCAAAACAGATAGAATGGCAACCTGTTTTACATGCTAAACAAAAAGAGATGTGGAATGATCAACATAGGTTCCAAGTGGTCAGCAGCGGTCGCCGTTTCGGAAAAGCAATCCATATTGAGACGGAAATATTATTAACAGATTACACTTATACTATCGTAGGTGATCTAAAAGAAGGAGATGAAATATTTGGTGATGATGGCAAGCCTACGAAGATTATCAAATGCCATGATATTTATTATAATCGTCCTTGTTATAAAATAACTTTTGATAATGGTGATGAAATTGTTACAGATGCTTGGCATGATTGGATTGTCAAGATTGATGATATAATCATAAAATTAACAACGAGAGAAATTTTTGATGCAATGTATGCTGACAGAAAATTTGTATATTTGCCAGATTATGTATTTCCAGATAGATTTAATTGGATTATCCCTAAAGCGAAATTTATAATTCATGTTGAAAAAGTAGATTCTGTGCCTGTTCGTTGCATTTCTGTAAATAACAAATCTCATTTATTTTTAGCAGGTAAATCATTAATTCCTACACATAATTCAATTTATGCTGCATATAGAATTATTTATGAAGCTTTAAATAAGCCAAATTCAATTAATTGGGTTATTGCTCCTACATATTCAATGACGGAAACGATATGGAGAAAAATATTAACATTTTTACCAGACGAAGCTGTTGTAGATATTAATAGACAAATAAGTGTTATTTATTTTATCAATGGTGCTTCTATTTGGGCTAAGTCAGCGGATCGACCAGATAATCTTCGTGGTGAAGGTTTAGATTTTATCGTAATGGATGAAGCAAGTTATATTAAAGAAGATGTATGGGAATTTATTATTCGGCCTGCATTAGCAGATAAAAAAGGAAAAGCAGTTATTATTTCTACACCAAAAGGTAAAAATTTCTTCTATCGTTTATTTATGAGGGGAAAACTAAATGAAGATGGTACAAAAGATCCAAGATATGAAGATTGGATTTCTTTTAATTGTTCTTCGTGGGATAATCCTATTATAGATCGAGCGGAATTATTAGAATTGAGAGATTCTTTATCTTCTATTGCATACAGGCAAGAAATGTTGGCAGAATTTGTAGATGATGCAGATTCTGTATTTGTAAATATAATGGCTTGCGTAAGGCAAGGTGGATTTAAACCACCTATGCATAATGTTATTTATGTAATGGGTGTAGATCTTGCTAAACATGATGATTATACAGTTATTACAGTAATAGATTCTATGAGTAGGGATGTGGTTTATTGGGAACGATTTAATCAGATAGATTGGGTTTCCCAAAAATCTCGTATTTCAATTATAGCAAAGCGATATAACAATGCTACCGTAGTAATTGATTCGACTGGATTGGGAGATCCGATTGTAGATGATTTAACATTTTCTGGATTGATTGTATCTCCATTTAGATTTACAAATGCTACGAAAAATCATATTATAAATAAATTAAAATTCGCAACTGAAAATCGTGAATATACAATGCCGTTTATCGAAGTGTTAGTAGATGAAATGCAATTATATTCATATACGATTTCTAAAATGGGGGCTGTATTGTATTCAGCACCAGATGGATATAAAGATGATTGTGTAATTTCATTAGCACTTGCTATATCTCATGTAGATACTACATTGCCATCTTTGGAAGAATGGGATTTTTTTTAGATTATTTTTATTTGTTATTGAGCACACAATATATAATGTATTAATGATAATATATTGTCAAGATACTATGCCTGAATCCTGTGATAAAATACATTATAATAAAATAATATTTGAAAATATACGTAGTGGAATAAATAAAATTATAGTTTCGATTGAAAATGATAAGCCTGTTAATGTAGAAGATATTGTGAAAATGTATGAAGATATTTTATTTATCGAAGAGGTATTTAACGATAAAATGATTGGAGTTATTAGTAGGTGTGGGCAAAGATGTGAAAATTTTGATCCAGATTGTAAAAAAGATTGTAATGTATTACGAGAACAAATTTATGATGATATTTACTATATTCGAAAAACATTACATAGCATTTACAATATTATCGATTTACAAAACGAATAAACTTTTTATTAAATATCTGCATATATATTGTTAGTGTTTGAAATATTATGGTGGAAATAGATACAATAGAGGATATAGAATTAACTAGTGACGTGGAAGTAGTAGAACTAGAATTTCCATCGAATGGTGATATGTATGATTTTAATGCTATGTTTCATCAGCAAATGAATCGTCAGATGGGATTTGGATTAGGAAAGGTTTTTGGAGTTGATGAAGAAGAACCACCACGAGATGGTTGGGATTCGTGGTGTTCACGTGTATCTAAAAAAGGAAAAATTGCACGTATTTTAAGGACGATATCGAAAAATGTAATGTCTTTTGAATTAGAAGGTGGAGAAGATTTAGTTCGCTCTGAAGTTAATAATTTAATTGAAGATATCGATTTAAGAGCGAAATTAATGTTTGCATATCGAGATTGGATGATTTATGGTAGATGCTTTATAGAGTTGGTATGGAATTATAATTCGCATACTGATAAATTAGCAATTTCCAAAATGAAAATTCTCAATCCAAATACAATTACTGTATATCGAGATTCTATAGAAGATATTGAAAAATTACAAAAAGAAATGAAATATGCAACTGATCATTATGATTATATAAATTCAATTCCAATTGGAATGGGAGATGAAATAGTTGCATTTATTCAAAAACCACCGCAAAGTTATATGGGTAGAATGCCTGCGCAGTTTTTCAAGCCTGATGATTTAATTTTCTTACCTAGATATCCAGATCATGATTTATTAGATGGTGTATCTCTTTTGAGAGAGAATTATGATACTATTATGAATAAATTGGGATATGAAAAATCTCAATCTATAATGGTGCGTAGGCATATAGATCCAAAATTAATTTTTACTTTACCAGAACCATGGTGGAATAATAAACATCAACGTACTGAATTATTACAGCAATTAAAATATGGTATTAGGGCTGGTATGGATTTATTTATTCCCGTTGGCGTTACCATAAATACTTTACAAGCATCTGGTGGTGGAGGTGGTGTATCTGAAGCTATTAAGCATACTGAAGATGAGTTTAATGCTTCTTTGGGATGGGCTGATTCTTTTTCCCAATCTGATTCTTCTAATCGTGCAGTCAGTCAAACGCAAATGGAATTTTATGAACGCGATATTTCTACCGAACGTGCTTTATTCGTTCGAGTTATAATTGATAAAATAATAAAGCCATTTTGTGCGAAAAATTTTGGATATGAATATGCTGCTCCGAAATTAGTTTGGAAATCTATTGCACCTGATGATAAACAATTGCGATTAAGTAGTATAATGCCATATGTAGATTATTTACCGTATTCGCAATTGCTTAAATTAATGGAAGATATTGGATATTCAATTCCATTAGATGAATTAGATGAATTCTTTGAAATCGTAAAGAAAATACGTGGAGAAGGTCAAGATATGATGGGTGGCATGCCAGGTATGGAAGGAAATGCGGAAGGTGGTGCACCAGGTATGGGATTTTCTAAAGATAATAAAAATATAGATTTAGAATTACCTATTAAAGATCCGGTCTTGATGGTAGAAAGTGTTTTAAGGAAAAGGAAATGACAACCCTTTTTATATTTTAGAGTTGAATAAATTCTCATGGACTATAAAGACGGTATTAAAGTAAATAAAACATCAGGTTCTGGTGTTTCGAAGATGGTTTTTTCATCTCCATTTGGTTCAGAAATGAAGCGTGGGTTTGAAAAGTCAAAAGAAGGGATTAGTAATATCCAGCCAGCTGGTCAGTCTGGTACTGGTAGGGATATTGTAAAAGATATTATTAGTGGTGGCGGGTCTGGTAATTCTTCTGGTGTTGTCCAGCGTGGACAAGCGGAAGCAATTCGTGTTAGTCCATGGGCTCCACGTCGAGGACTTAGTCCTGAAGAAGAAGCAAAATGGGCACGTGAGTCTGCAAATCTACCACAATATTTCAGATCTACTGACCGCGAACCAAGTTCAAAAATTGGAGACGGTAAATTAGACCGTATCTAATTTTTTATTATTTTTTATTATTTTTATTATTTTTATTATTTTTATTATTTTTATTATTTTTATTATTTTTATTATTTTTATTATTTTTATTATTTTTATTATTTTTATTATTTTTATTATTTTTATTATTTTTTAATCTTACCGTGTGAGAAGACCCCTTCCTCGCTTGCAAGGTATGGTAGTTGACGCATAATATCATTTTGATCGAAAGCAACATGTTTATATTTTTTAAAAATAAATTATATAGGAATGCCAAACCCTGCATTAGAAACTCTTACAGAAGTCAAAAAGATATTAAAAGCAAATATATTACAAAATGAAGGTAAATTTGATGGAACGATTATATTAGAGCCAGATGAAGTAAAATGGGTTTTAGAATTAGTTGATTATGCAATTGGTATAGTTGAAGATTATTGATATTTATTGTTTGTTTTTGCAAGACATTCATTTAATCTTGTTGTAAGATCATTAATTTCATTTAATAATTGTTTACGTGTTGATGGTTTTTCGTCTTCATTTTGTTCTTTTGGTTCTGTATATTGTTCAGGCATTTGAAGATTTAATAAGTGTTTTTGATTATAATTAATAACATTTAATATTTCGTTTACGTCAGTATTGTCAAATTCGTGAGCAATTATATTTCGTAATCCACTTAAATCTCCCCAAGATACGTTTTCATTTTTAAGTTTAAAATCATCACTAAAATGTTTAGTTTGTTCTCCTATATCTAATACTTTTGCAAATAATGCATGTTTTAATTTATCATGTTTTGCAATATCTATTTTTTTATTTTTACTTTTGTTTTTATTTATATTATTTATTTCATTAATAAAATCATTTAAATTTTTTATTTTATTCTCTAAAATTTTTATATTGTTAAAATCTCTTTCTTTTACATGCTTTATATCTTGATAATTTTCTCCAATTTCTAATCCATACTTAATTCTTTTCTCATAATTTTTAAATGATTCATTTGGAGATTTATTACCTGATTTTTCAAGGCGTGAAATTCGTTGATTTGGATAATTTTCATCAAAATAATATACATTTCTACCTTGAAATGCTTTCAAATGAGTTTTTGGATATGGTTGTAAATGATAACCAAGTTTACGGTAACGTTCTTCTTGACTTTTTGGAATCATTTCATATTTACGATTATTGAATTCCCCTATAAAATCATAATATTGTTGTAGCGTATTTAAAATTTCATTCACGATTATATTTTTTATTTATTAATATATATTTTATAATCAGCACTTCTACAAAAATATACGTCTACAAATTTATCTAACGTTTCTTTATATACATTTCCTACAAATTTAATGTATGGAATATGTTACGATTGATTTAGCGACAATACCTCTTGCAGATACGCAAGAACTAGATTTTGCAGCACAAGATGATTCTGATGTTGTAAGAAAACGTGTTTTGGCTGTTTCTGAAGGAACGCATAATAATTTTGGTTTTTCTGCAGATCAAATTGAGAGAATGGTAACTCAAGTTAACCTTAGTAGTGGAGACAATGCTACAGCGACTAGAGTGCCTGTTACAGTTGGTCATACTGATGATCCTTCACGAAAAATTGGATATATTTATAATCTTACTTTTGATCGTGATATGAAGGCTGCAATTGCAGATGTAGAACTTTGGAAAGAAACTGAGTTGCAGCGTGATATTCTTTCTATGATGAAGAGGGATCCAAAAAATACATTCTTTTCAGTCCGTGTAACTGGAAAAGTTAATCCAGATAGGACGATTCAAGATTTAAATCTTATTCATTTGGCAAATGTATTACAACCTGCCGATTCTAATGCACGATTACTTCCAGATCCAATAATTTTAAATAATAATAATAATAGCGATAAAATAGATGCAGTAACTGGAAATAATACAGATTTAGGATTAATTGATGAAATAAAAGAAGAAATTAAAAATGAAATAAAAGAAGAAGTTAAAAATGAAATAAAAGGGGAAATTAAAAAAGAACTTCTTGGAAAGGATGATACTGGAGAAACAGATGATATCGAAAGTACTGACGGTCTTGGAGATGCTACTGCTGGGATTGGCGATACTACTAACATTAGTTCTAGTGATATTGGTGATGGGATTGCTGATATAGGCAATGTTGGTGAAGAATCTAGTGGTTTAGATGATGAATTAGACGATGAATCAGACGATGATTTAGATGGTGATTGGGATAGTGATTTGAAAACACTAGACAAACCTGATGATGTTTCTGATGATGATTTAGGTGACGAATTAGGAGATGAATCTGGAGACGTATTAGAAGATGATACGTCTCCTGATGATGGATTAGATGATGATTTAGATACTGATTCTTCAGGCGATGATGATCTTGATGATTCTGAAGATGATGGTTTAGATTCTTTGTCTGATGAGGATGATTCATTAATGGGAGATGAATCTGATCAGGATGATTTGGACGAAGGAGATTCTGACGAATTTGGAGAGGATGACAATACTCCATCTTGGGGACAAGACGATACAGAGGAAGATGACTCTTTTGGGGACGAAGAAGACAGTTTCGGAGAGGATGACACAGAAGAAGAGGAGGAAGATGGGTGGGATACTGGAGATCCTGACTCCGATGAATGGGATGATGAAGATTATTTCGATAAAGAGGAATCTGACGAAGATAATGAGGATGATTTCGGAAACGAAATTGAACAAGATACTGATGATTCTGATGAATTTGGAGATGAAGATCCAAATGAAGAAGGAAATTCTGATGATGATGATTTAAATGATATTTTAAGTGCATTTGGAGATGAGGAAGAAGACGGGAGTAATGAAGAAGCAAATGGGTTGAATCCAGACGATTTAACAGAAGATTCTAGTGAAGATGAAATTGATGAACGCATTGAAAAAATTAAAAATGAGCGTGAACCTTCAACAGACGAAGAAACAAAGATTGATTGGGAATTAGTGCGAGTATTGCAGAGTATTAAAAATAGATTGGCTAGAAATAAGCAAAGATACGACCCTCGTGACGGGGAAGCGACGTTTCGTAAAGACATTCAATTTAACAAAGATATATATAATAACATTTATATAGATTTTAATATGTTAGATGATAAAGAAGCGAGTATCTCTTTACAGGATATCGTAGATCTACAGAGGAGCAATGACGAAAAGGATGCGCTCCTTATCGAGTCTAACCAAGCTCTTAAATCACTGTTAGATTTCTGTCAAGATCTAATGGAAAAGAACGAGGAAGAACATCTTCGAGGAGAAATGATAGCTCATATCAGAAATATTGATAATTCTGTAAATGAGGATCTGCTTCGTTCATTTGACCTTGAGCAGCTTGTTGGATTTTATGATTATATGATTGCAGAAATTGAGACAGAAGAAGCCAGTGCTCAGCAGGCTCCAGTAACCGATACTCGTTCAGAATATCGACTGGATATGCAACAGAGGCAACCACCTGTCCAAGTTTCAGAACAGGAATTACCAAGACAGATCCCACCAGCACCAATTCATCAGGGTAGGCATACGATTTCATTAAGTAAGAATTCGATTCCTGTTGATGATAAGGCAATGGAGGAAGCTCTAAAGATTTTCGGTCCTGTTGGTCCATCTAGAGAAGTTCCGCGAGGAGGAATTTAAACATGCCAGCAAAAGATGGTTTAGTAAATCCAGTAGTTAAAATTCTTTCTGCTGGTTATGATGAGCACCTTAATTGTAAAATCGATCTTTCAGGTGTTACTCCTGATGCAAATGGATTTTACTATAAACCAACTGATCTTGTTGAGATTTCAGCAGATGAAACGGTTAAAAAAGCAACTGGTACAAAACAACCATTTGGAGTCGTAACATATGGTGTAACAGACGGTCGCCTTCGTGGTGAAGAACTCATTCCTGATAGCAGAACACGTATTAACGTTGTTCCATTTGAATTTAATACCGCGGTTATTCGTATGACGGCTTCTACTAATATTCTTGCAGGACAGCGTGTTGCAATTGATCCTGTAGATCCAGGTAGAGTTATACCAGCACCTGTAGGTGATAAAGGTATTGGAATTTGCTGGATTGGTGGTGGAGAAGAATCTACCATTCAGGTGATTATTTAAGGAGGTCTGAAATATGTCAACTACAGCATTTGGAAATGATTTTCAGGAAGTGAACTTGTCATGGAATAACGACCATGCAATTCAGCCTAAAATCATTGCAGCTCGTATTAAAATGACGTATGAGAAGCTTCTCATTGGACGTTACCTGTTAGATGCAGTTCCAACCCCAACTGATGCCGTTTCATACATCGAAGAGCAAGATATTATTGGAAATATTGAAGAAATTCACGAACATGGTTCGCTTCCATTTCTGGAGTTTACTCACAGGCGTATTGCAAAACCAATTCGTCAGTATGGTGCAAAGTTCCAGATTACTACGCAAGAGGCTCTTTTCGGAAATGTAAATACAATTGACCGTAAGATCGAAAAAGTTGCTTATCACATGCGTTTCTACGAGGATGCAATGATTTTCAATCATATTGTATCTACTCCAGGAACGAATGAAATTGCAACTGGTACTAATTGGACTATTACTGAAGGACTTGGTGCTGGAGACCCAATTGCAGATCTTGAGCAAGCAAAACGTCTGATTTATGAAACTACATATTCATATGCAACAGATGTTATTATGAGTCCACAGATGTACGAACTTATGACTCGATTTGAGTTTGTTCGTAACAAACTGTATAATTCATCATCGTTTGTTGAGACAGGACGTGTTCCAAGTCTTGTTGGTCTTAATATTATTATTGATCAATCAATTGATCCATTTAATGAGGGACGTATTGCAGTTCTGCGACGTAGATCATTTGGATATCTTGCAGAAGCAATTCCACTTACAATTGATTCAGTTCCTGGTATAACTATGGGTAACCCACAAATATCGGCAGTTTACTTTACGTACGCCATGGCTACCCCTATAATCGATGCTCCTGAAAATATAACTATTGTATCAGGACTTCGTGGAACAATATAAAATCCAAAACATTTTTATATCTTTTTTGCCAATATTATTTATATGGCTTTTAAACATCCATTAATTTGGTCACCCTTAGGAGAAAATGTAAATATACCTGGTTTTGGTATTTTATCTGTTGCAAACGAAAGTTATTTTGGTCCTTGCTTGAGAATTACTAGTGATTATGACAGTTTAGATTGGAAAAAATATCCTATTTGGGTTAAATCAGTAACTGGAGTAGGTGGACAATATAAATATTTAGGTGATTTTTTAAAACGAAAGCAAGATAATCCTGGAGATATGTGTTTCTTTCCAATTGGTGATTTCAATTGTATTGTCAATGTTGGTAAAAGGAAAGAAGAAGGACAGCAATTTGCAGAAAAAATGTTTTTATATATTAAATCAGATGGTTCTATAACAGAAGTTGAAGATGCTGAGATAGAAGCATTTTTCGCAGCAAAGTGATTGAATCACTCTGAAAATTAATCTTTTTTATAACAACATTTATATAGTATTTAAATAAATATAAATATATGATAACGAAAATTAGAGTACTTTCTCGACAACTTATTTTTAATAACGTTCAATATAAAAAAGGGGATATTGTAAGCATTGAAGGTTCACAAGATGAATGGCCGTCTGGAATTAAATTTGGAATTGAAAGGAAATCTTTAGAAATTGTAGGTGCAGAAGAAAAGAAATCAAAAATAAATGAAGGCGTAAATTCTGTTTTAGATAAACCACTTCTCAATATAGAAGATAAAGAAATTCCAGTTGCAGAAGAAGGCAGAGGATATGATCCACGGGATACACCACTTGTGGCTCCACCATATAAAGGTCATGATTTCGTAGATGCAATTGTTTTTGATGATACTACTAAAACGGTTGAAAAATTAGATGAACCTGAAGAATCAGATACTCCAAAACGTGGTCGTAAGTCAAAATCAGACGAATAGGTGATTTAAATGGAATTAGCCGTTCCTCAAGAAAATCGTCAAATACGATTATTACGTTTTCAAATCAGAGATGTAAAGGAACCGTATACATTTCCAGATGATGTGCTTCAAGAAGAATTGGACGAAGCAGCATATCGAATGGGTATACGTTATTCGGCTAATACAGGAATGAGATATTATAATGCAAATGACCCTGCATTATTACCTACAATTACGGGGTTGGCCGTTGGATATCGCGGATTTACGCCAATAGACCTATATTCTGATTCTTTGTTTTCTATAAATATTAATACGCCAACAGGCAGAAAAGTTCAGCGATTAATGGCTGCAATTGGATTAATGTCTATGCTATTAACTCCATCTTCAGATAGAACTCCAACTTCTGTTTCCGAACAAGGATTATCTATTCAGTGGGGCGGAGATTATAATTCTGCCATAGAAATATGGACGAGAGAATTAGAACAAATTTTAAAAGAATTTACACCTCCTTTAATGACGATATATAATAATTATTAGGTGAGTTTCATGCCAGTTCGTACATGTTTGGAAATATTGGATTATCATAAAAGAATTCAATATATTCCACACATTGTACAATCACGAACTGATCATAAAGTTAATTTTCATTCAATAGAAACAGAACCAATCGATATCGTAGGTCATTGGGAAGATGTTTCCTATGCAGAAATTCAGCGGGATGTTGCTGGGTTATATAATGTTGGAGATCGAAAATTTTGCTATTCTGGGATATTACGTCCAAGAGACGAACTTATCATTGAAGAATTAGATGGTAGTCTTTCAAGGTGGGAAGTAAAAGGTATAGATAATACAAAACCATTTTGGGATAAAATAGGTGTATTTCGAAATACTTATCATTTAACTAGAATTGCTGCTGATTTCGAAGAGTATCATAATCAAGAATATAAACCAAAAGAGCCTGTAGAATCGCCTACTCCGAAAACAGTTAAAAGAGATGAATATATTCCATCTTGGAGAAGGTGATTATTTTGGAAGTTCTCTACACTATTTGTCAAAATAGAAAATTATGTACTGTATCATGTCCATTGCGTATTAATAAAAATTGTTTAATTAAACGACAAAAAATTTTATTACGTGGTGTTGTAATTAACATGTCTAAAAATAATGTACATGCAGAAGAATATATGAATGAAATATCTTTACATGTGCCTCATTTAGATGCAGGAATTGAAGAATTTATTGCTTTATTAAAATAATTAGGTGGGTTTATGTATCAAATTTGTGTAGATAATGGAAAATATTTCAGATTAGATACTGATAATAATAATCTTATTGAAATTACAGATCTAATTGTTATTGATAAAATAAAAGAATATGCAAATAAAAAAGATGAATTTAATGATGAAATTACATATATATCGTGTTTTAATCCAAATTGCAATAATTTAATTGCAATGAGTAAACATCAAAAACGTGATTTATTATTATCATTTCAAAAGAAATATAGTAAATTTATTTGTATCACATGTTGTGCAGAATGCCAAATTATTACAGAAGATGTATTAAATATAATTCCAAAAGAAAAAAGTTAAACTGATTTGTATTTATAGTTATTTTTCACTAACAACGCTTCATTATGCATATTTTCTATAGTAATTTCAATTTCTGTTTTATCGTATCCCCTAATTCCTAATTCATCTATAATTTGATTTGCATGTTTATATTCATCTTTACAGAATTCTTTAATTAGTTCTGCAATGGCTTGCTTTTTCTTTCTACCTGATGCAGATACTTTATTATACATTTTATCTGTATCTATAGCACCAGTAGATTCATCAAATGCAATACCTTTTAAACATGTTTCCATAATACCAATTGCTCTTAATGCATCAGTTTCATCAACTACATTTGATAGTCTAATACGGGCTGACGCTTCTGCAATTCGAATCAAACCTTCTAATTGCCTAGGTGTGATTGAAACTGCTTTATTTTCATTTTCACCAGATCGTTTTCGATAATCTAAGTAATTATCTTGAATCGTTTTCATTGCTGCTTTTGTTAAAACAGGATTATAATTCATTTTTGCAAATGCAATATATTTCCTAAATAAATCTGGGTCTATATCTGGCATTACAATTTTTAATTCATCTTCTGTTACAGATATATTAGCACTCTTTCGACCGTAAACTTCATTTATAGATAAAATATGTTCGGAAATAGAGAAATCGCGCTTTTCTTCAGGTATATCAGTCATTGTGAAAATAAGGTCGAATCGAGATAATAAAGAAGGAGGCATATTAATTTGTTCTCCCAAACTCATATAGTTATCAAATCGACCAAATCTTGGATTTGCAGCGCCTATGACTGAACATCTTGCTTTTAAAGTAGCATTAATTCCAGCTTTGGATATTGTGACTGTACCTTGTTCTAATGCTTCATGCATAGATGATCTATCGTCTTTTGACATTTTATCCATTTCATCTATTAGAACTAATCCTTGATCTCCTAATACCATTGCACCTGCTTCTAATGTATATTTTCCATCTATTTCTGATTTAATAGCAGATGCCGTAAGTCCTGCTTTTGTAGTGCCTCCACCAGTAGCCATTACTGCCCGTGGGGCTAATGTATAAATATATCGTAGTATTTGTGACTTTCCGCAAGAAGGATCAGTTACTAGTAATATGTGAATGTTTCCTCTTGTTTCTCCAGATATTGTTTTTTTACTTACTCCTCCGAATAGTTGATATACAACTGCATCTTTAATGATTTCATTTCCAATAATATCTGGTGCTATTGAATTCCGTAATTTTAAGAAAATATCTGGTTGTTCTGCTAATTCTTGTATTTTTTCTTCTTCTTCTGGTAAAATGACAATATCTTCGTATTGTTTACTACTAATTTCAAATGATAAACATTCTACGATATAATCTAAATAAATAGATTTTGGGTTTGTAAGAGATGGTAATGCTCTTAATATTCCTGTGAATTTTACAGGCATTCCTGCATATACCATACCGCTTAAATCATCTGATATTTCTAATATTAAATTACTTGGATTCTCGCCGCCTCTCAAGCCTTCTGGCCTCTCTTGAACAGATATACGGTGCGCGTTTTTCAAGACTGATTTTTCAGGTTTGAATTCAAATGTTTTCGATTTACAACCATCTCTGTCACAAAATGTTGGCTTTTGTAGTTCCCCAAGATCTTGTGGAATATACATCATTGTTCTACAGTATTTACATTTCCATGCAGATACTACTACTCGCGGTTTTACTTCTGTTGTATTTTTAACAATTCCTTCGAATTGAATTATTTTATTAATATAATTTTCTCTAATTTCTCTAATATTGATATGTCTTGCATGATTTTTTAAATGAACAGGGACATTTTCAAAATCTTCTGCTATTTGTTCTCTATCTTTTGCCCCCTCCATTAATAGAGATATTAATCCATTACGTATTTTTTCTATTTCTATAATTGGATTTTCAATTAATTTATTATGATATTGTACATTCCATTCATATAATTGCCCAAGATCTATTGTAATGGATGTAGTTCGTTTTGTTTTAAGATCTTGAACTTCATGACGCATCCTAGTTCGGAAGAAATTTGCATAATCTTCTTCAGGATCTATAATTTCAACTTCAAATTCCCCATTTTTTATATTGAACCCTCCACCGCTGTATAATCTTTGTTACTATTTGTATTTTTTGGTATATATACTGTATTATTCTTTCGTTTACAAAAGTTAACAATTTTTGATTGATTTGGTAAATTTGGTTTTAATACGTAATATAGTTGTTGATTAATATTAATTTTATTATTGTTTATAATTGAATGAACAATTTAAATCTGTATAAATCAAAATATAGAGACAATATGGTAAATGAAAATTATGTTGGAAGGGTTGTTAGGGTAAAAAACGTGCGTAAACATCCAAATGCAGATAGACTTCAATTAGCAAACTGTTTTATAAATACTATTATTATTGATTTAAATGTAAAAGAAGGTGATTTAGGAGTTTATTTTCCTAGTGGGTGTAAACTTGGAAAAGAATTTTGTGAAGTAAATAATTTACTTCGTTTAAAAGATGAAAATGGGAATAATATTGGTGGTTACTTAGATGAAAAAAAGCGAAATGTAAAAGCGCTGAAACTTCGTGGTGTTATATCAGATGGTATATTCTTACCATTACAGTCATTATCTACATTTACTAATATTCATCGTCTTAAAGAAAATGATACAATTTCGGTATTAAATGGTTTTGTCATTTCTGAAAAATATATACCTATAAATTCTAAAACACCAAGATTAGATCCAGCAATTAAGATTGCTAAACAAAAAGAATGGCCTTGTTTTTTTGAACATAAGGATACTCCTCAATTGGCATATAATTTACAAAAATTCAACGAAAATGATGAATGTGTTATTCTTTTAAAGATGCATGGATGTAGTGGTCGCTCTTCTCATACTATACACATGCCATATGTTAAAGAATCATTATTTACGAAAATCAAACAATATTTTTTTCCATTTAAACATATCGAATATGGATTTGTATGTGGTAGCAAAACGATAATAATTGATGATTTTAATAAAAATGATGGATATTATGGGACTGAAGAATTTCGTCGTGCACACCATGAAAAAATAATTCAAATTCTTCCTAAAAATTTTACAATTTATTATGAAATTGTTGGGTATATATCACCAAATAGACCTATTATGCCAGATTGTGATAATGCTGCATTAAATGATTCTGAATTTATAAAAATATATGGAAATAAAACCAAATTTAGTTATAATTGTAATGAAGACGCAGGAGAAAGTGATATATATGTATATAGAATTACAGTATCAAATGAAGATGGGTTTAATATAGATCTACATTGGGATATGGTAAAAGAATTATGTAATATGTGGAACTTAAAACATGTGCCAGAATTAGATAGATTTAAATTTACAACTATTGAAGATTTATTAGAGCGAGTAGAACAATACGTAAGTGGTTCTGATCCGATTGGTCGTACACATTGGAGAGAAGGTATTGTTGTAAGAATTATCAATAAATTTGGATTTAAAGTTTATAAAGAAAAAAACGATATATTTAAATTAATGGAAGAAAATGCATTGGATTTAATTTCTAGTAGTAAAATTGAAGTAAATGAAACATTGATTGATGAAGTATGACATTTATAGATTTAACTGGGCAAAGATTTGGAAGATTGATAGTAGTTTCATATATAGGGAATTCTCGATGGGATTGTAAATGTGATTGTGGCGGAAATAAAATAGTTCATTCAAGTAGTTTGCGAAATGGTTATACTAAATCTTGTGGTTGTTTATCTCTGGAGAATACATATAATTTAAATATGCGTAGAAGGAAAGAAGGAAGAGATAAAATAGATAAATTTATTAGTGAATTAGTTGGGAAAACGCATGGAAATGTGATGTATTTAAAAGAAGATGTAAAACGAAGAGAAGAAGAACTTAAAAAAGGGAATCATTATTATTTTATTGAATGTAAATGTTTAATTTGTGGAAAGATTTTTTCAATGCGAACGCATGATGTAAAAGAATATCATATTGGATGTCAAATATGCACAAGACGTATTGTTGGAAAAAATAGTGCAAAAAATGGAAATATATGGTGTGTTGATGGCGAACAATCATATTGTAATATAAAAGGAAATATCGTATATATTGATACAGAAGACTTATATAAAGTAAAAAATTATATGTGGCATGTTCAACATACGGGTATTGTTGCCTCATACCAAAAAGGAAGTAGAAATAGAACAACTGGAAATGGTGATAAATCGGTATTATTATCAAGATTAATATTTGATTTAGATGAATCTGATAAAATTATCGTTGATCATATTAATGGAAATCGACTTATAAATAAAAAAAGTAATTTAAGATTATGTAATGTACAAAATAATTGTAGAAATCGTAAACAACAAATAAACAATACAACTGGGTTTACTGGTGTGAAATTACGTAAAAATGGAAAATATGAATCTTTATTATATATAACAGATTTAACTACAGGAGAAATGAAAAGAAAGTATTTAGGAACATTTAAAAATTTTGAAGATGCAATAATTGCACGTGGAGATGCTGAATTAAAAGTATACGGCGAATATTCTGGATTATATCGTCGGCATGATGAAATGGAAATGTATTTGAAAGCAAAAGAAAAAGTTGTTAATGTTATACAAACAATGTTATGAGAAAATATGTTAAGATGGAAAGAAGTTATTGGAGAAATTATAGAATTTAACATAATTGATATATTTGGAAACACGCATAATAGTCCATATATATTAACAATTACATTAAAGGAATTTATAAATGAATTAGATTTTTATGATAGAGAATGTCAATCTCAAGATGATGTGTATGAATATATGTCAGAAGCATTTAGAGAAAAATGTTATGAAGTATTTGATAATAGATGTTTTGAATTAATTAGCAATCCTGTTATTTATAGATGGTTTGAACACGCATTTTATGAATGCTCTTTTGATGGCGTGACTAATTTAGATTATGCAATTGCATGGACAGTAGCAGATAATATATCTGATATCTTTCGTAAGAACTCGTTGAAAATTTATGATGCGTATTTAAGTGAGGAAAGTAATGGAAAAAATAGAAAATGTAATGGTGTCATTTTTTAATGAATTATCGTATCTAAACGAGTATGAGTACGAATCAGAAAACTGGAAATTACTATTACAAAAGTACAGATATAATCTCCGTAAATCATGTCTAAAACTAGCAGAAAATGAAATAGACCCAGTAATATCAAAAACAATCGACCAAATTTATAACGCATTCGACGAATTATTATTACATTCTGGAAGAACAAAAAAAATTGACGATAAAAGTAATATGTTCATCATATTTGGAACATTAATGCATCATTTAGATGATGAAATTAAATTCCACATAGATTATAAACACAATTTAATTGGTGGCAAAATAGATGAAGTAACTACTGGTAAAACATCTGAAGAAGTCACTGTTAAATTATCAAATGGTAATAAATATTTCGTACATGCATTGAAAGATAAATATTTTGGCATTAAAATTAAAGAATATATTACAACTCCGCGTAATATCTGGTTGCATTCTTCATTAGATAAAACGTACCACTCCGAAAAAATTCTAGATATTATAGAAAATAACGGTAAAAAATATAATGTCTGGCATAATCTACCAGTTTCTTCAGAGCATGTGTTTTTAGTTGGATATTTTCAAGGATATTTACCAAACTCTAGAGAGTTCGAATTTGTAAATACTAACGAAATATTACAAGACGGTAGTTACGAAATAGTTAATGGTGTGTTTATAAGTGAGTTAAATACGTCACAAATAAAATTAAATTGTTTGTGTATGATCTGTTTAAAACGCATGAATGAACTAAACAACCATGAGTTTATATTGTTAAACATAATCCAAACAGACCCAATTTGGCATATCGTAGTCGATAAGAATATCAAAGAATCTATCGAAAATAGCGAAGATAGTCGATGCACTGATTTGAATCATCTTGTTGATTGTATTGTAACCACTGTTACAGAAAAACCGTTTCACTTTGAAATGTTCTGTGGCGAACATAAATGCGAAAATTATGAATACATAGATGTGGAATGTTGGACCTGCTATGGAACATGTAAATGGAATCTAAAAGATAGAATTATTATTACAATGCGCTCTGAAAAATGGGATGTGTTTGAAAAAACATTTTTCATCAAAAAACCGGATTGTGGTAGTTTTAATGATAAGAAAACGGAAATAATAGATTTGCTAAAAGAATATAATTTCCTATCTTGGAGAAAAGTGAGTAAATGAATTATGCGTGCTGTACCCTACATTTGAAAAAGTAGGAATTAGCTCGAAATTTTTCTTAAAAGTGATTGAAATGTCCGAGAATAAACAAATTATTACATATCGTAGAGATGGTACTCCTGTTTATGAATTACAGTATGAAACGTATCTAGGAGAAGAGATTGCATATGTGGTACATGAGAATGTAAAGCGGTATCCTGTAAATTGTATAGGACGTATTCTTGGGTATGACTCAAAACACGAAACTCAATTATATGAGAATAATTCTAAAATCGTAAAAAAATTTGCCATTAGCCTTATTGTAAGGGGAAATAAGTATGCAACGTCCATTCCATGTTTGGACGCCACAGGACTGCTTATTCTTACAGGCAGGGCAGATTTAAATGGGATGCCGGATGAGCGCCAAGAGACTGTAATTAAAGTCATTGATTATATGGCAGAATCGACAATAATGAGAATTAAAGGGGAACTGCCAACTCAATTGGAATATAAACAAGAACGAGATCTATCAAAACGAGAAAATATTATTGTAAATAACGAATTAAAAGAACACGTTGTTCCATTTATTAATCATCCAGAAAATGAACCACACATATATAGTAATTTTGCAATTGCAATTCACAAATTGATTTATGGAGGGCATTTCAAAGGTATTCGGGATACAGGAGATATAGAACAAACAAAAGCATTAAAATCTGCATTAGGTTGGGCTTCGTCTGCCATACATATGCATGGATTAAAACAAAAAGAAGTCATTCCTATCATCGATGAAATGCTACATGATCATTACCCAAAAGTAATTGAATTGAGAAAGATTAGAAAATTAGAAATAGATGCTATAAAAGCACAAAAAGAATTGGAAAAAGAAAAACAAAAGAAGATGTTGAAAGAAGCATTATTCGAAGGTGATTAAAATGTCCTATGATTTATGTTTAAAAATTTATACAAAGTCTGGAAATAGATTATTATATAAAGTATTTGATAATGGTCATATTACTTATAATGTATCTGAAATGTTAGTAGCATTAGGAATTAAAAGTAAAGCATCTCATTTGAATATGTCATTTAATGAATGGATTCCTAAACTTGAAAATGCATTAAATGAATTAGAAAATAATATTAATGAATATAAACAATATGATAGTCCCAATGGATGGGGTACTGCTGAAAATACATTTGAAATTTTAAAGAAATTATGGGTTGAAATTCAAGAAGATTTAGAAGATTGTCAATTACGTAAATCTGTTGAAGATGGTGATGTTTTTATTTCTTGGTTAATATAATGCCTCAATTAATTCGATTATCAACTCAATGTGAAAAATTACCACATTTTGCAAAACCATTGCATAAAAAATTAAATCGGAAATTATGGGATAATGAAATTGTGCAATTATTTAAAATAAAATCTAAATTTGCAACACCTGATAAAAGTGTTCCAGATTGTGTTGATGCACAATTACTTGATGATTTTGATGAAGCGTTATTATGTTTTGATACAGAATTATACAAATATCATTTTAAAGATTTATTTCGTACATCTTATCATAATATAACTTCTGTAGGATATAATTTTTCGCCTAAAAACCATGCATTATTATGTAATAGTATTGTATTTGAAGATAAATTAGTAGATATTTTTAATTATATTATTACAACAATTTTATTATCTAAAATTGTATTTCAAGTAAAAACAAATAGAATTGAATTTAATACAAATATTTTTACATCAATTGAAATTGCAAAACGTGAGATTTATAGAAATCGTGGAATTGCTACTGATATTATAATAAATGAAAAATTTTTGTATGAATCTGATGCAATTGCTATTTCTGATATAGATAAAAATTCTACTATATGTGGATTAAAAATAGTTAAAAATGAGAATTTAGATGCATTACCATTAAATAAAATAATTACATTATCTAAAGGTAAGTTTGGATGTATTAAGAAATTAGATCTTATTATAAAAGAAACTGAAAATAATTATATTGTTTATGTAGATGTTGCTGCCGATATTACTTCAGGTGATATGATTTCTATTTTAACTATTTGATACGAGATATATTAAATTGTAATTAAATGTAAATATATTTAAGTGATTTAATATGTTTTTATTTATAGATATCGAAAAGACAGGAAATGAAATAAAAGACGTTTTTGGATATTATGGTAGTAGTTTCGAAGAAATTCGTTTTGCATATAATCATGGAAATAAAAATTTCGAATTAAATGTGCCAAATGTACGTGATTTAAAGAAAATACTTGTAAATATAGATGCTACTGTAGATCCATTTGTAAATACCGATCTTTATTGTGATTGTAATAAAGTATTTACATATTTACATGACGCAACTTCAACTAATAAATTAGAATATGTTTATTTATTTCCAAATGAAGTTAGATTTGATGAATTTGGATCTTTTGGTGTTGAAATGGATCAAATCAAAGAATTGGATCATGCGCCGAATGTGCTGAAATTTGATTTGTCTATTGAATCGTCGGAACATATTAAAGTAATTGTAGAAAATGATACGAGTGTAGTTGTAACATGGGCTGCGGGATGGGGTGATGGAGCATACAATGAAGATTATGTTTCTCGTGGTAATCAACAGCAAAGTCCTACATTTTCAATTCCACTTAAAATATTAAACGAAATATTATTAGGATTCTTTGTTAATATTGGTATGCCGTTTGCGTATCCAGGTGGAATTCCAAGTCCACGGGAATATGATATTCAATATAAAGTTTATGCAGATTCTATACTTGTTAGTACACATGTATTACATCAAAGTGATCCAACTGAGTGGAGTTTGATATATCGTACTGATCATTATGATGTTGGTAAACCAGAATTACAAGTGGAGATTGATGATGCGTATGATATTGGGTTTATTCCAAGGAGAATTAAAATTATCGTTGAAAAATATATTGTTCCAAAGAAAAATTTAATTGTTGAATTTTATCCTAATGATACCGGTTTAATGATTTTAGATCGTTTACAAAGGCCAACTGAATTGTGGTTTGATGATTATAGCTGGACTTATACTATATTACAAGATGTGTCTGAAGATTATAAAACAGAAATAGAATATGATGACACATTTGATTTAACACATTTCATGCTTCAAGTTCCAACAAGTAACAATAGTTTTAAGTTATCTGTTTTTATTAATGATACACTTGCGATAGATGATATCTATCCTGCTAGTTACAGTAGACCTGATATAGATGTAAGATATGAATTACAATATGAAACAAAGGCATCTGCAAGAATTGCATTATGGGCTAAGGGAGATGGATCATTTGCATCAGAACATACACCATGTCCTATCGCTGAAAAATTTGTAATAATTGCTGAAAAGATTGTGTAGATTAATTATCAGCTCTCTTTCCAGCGTTTCATCGAGAACTGCGCAGCCTTAACAAATCATAGGCTGCTTCGAGGAGGGAGTCTTCTCGCACGATAAGATAAACAGTGCCATAGACACACAATATAATATCAAAAAAATAAAATATAATTGGTGATATAAATGTTATTACGAGTTAAGACAAATAAGACAAAGAATGAAATTAGGAAAATTACTGGATATTATGGAGTTAGTCTTACTCCCGTAGTTTTTGAAAATGATCCTGGAAATGTAAATGTAAATATTAAAATTCCTGATTTAGAAAATTTACAACAAATTACTGTTTTAATAGATGGGACTATTGATCCTATAGTATTTGCTAATACAATTTGTGATTGTAAGTTAATAGATACGTATAATAAAGATTTTACTAGTGTATCTCCAATAGATTATTTACAGATTATATATAGTCACGTAAATAAAACAATTGGTTATTATAATGAAGCAGACGCTCCTGTATTTGTAGATGTTCCAGAAGATACCAGAATTATTTTATTAGATATTGATAAAGAAGCGCAAGTAGAAGTTTTAGTGACGGTAGATAGTGATAATGGTTCAATTATGCCAAGTGGTTCTGTTTTTGTTCCATATGGTTCTGATTTATTATTTACCATTGTACCTGATGCTGGATATGAAGTTGATGAATTGCGATTAGATGGTAATTTAGTATCACCAATAATTACATAATCTTTTTTTAATTGTAATACAAATTTCTATAGATGGAAATTGTAAATAGTAATGGCCAAATTACAAAATGGGATAAAGAAAATATAATTAATAAATTAATAGAAGAATCGAAATTTGCATGTAAATTTAATTTGGAATTAATTCCATTTGATAGAGAATTTGCATTAGAAATTGCACAAGAAATAGAAGATATTATTTTTAAAATAGATTTAGAGCGTATATCTGGCTCACTTATTCGCGAGTTAGTTAATTTAACGTTAGTTAGATGTGGGTATTCTGATTATGCTCGTTTTATGAAACGGGTTGGGTTACCACTTGTTGATTCGTATGAAATAGATGTTGGGGGAGAAGGAGCAGGAAATGCAAATTTACAACCTACTCCAGAAACCGCACATAAATTAAAAGCAGATTGGGTTTCTAAAGAAGAAGCGTTATTATTATTACCAGAACATTTATCAAATCTACATTTAGATTCTAATTTACATATTCACGATTTAGAATATTTTACTACTAGACCTTTTTGCTGTGATCATGATTTAAGATATTTTTTCTATTATGGGCTTCGTGCTGACGGGACAGGGGAAGCTTCTTCTGTTGCAACGGCTGCAAAATCTGGGGAAGTTGCTGTATTACATGCTGCTAAAATATTAGCATCAGCACAAACAAATGCGGCAGGCGGAGAAGGATTTTTTAACTTTCTAGTGTTTCTATCGCCTTATTTTAAAAATTATACCTATAAACGAATTGAACAGTGTTTACAGATGTTTATATATGAAATGACGCAGATGTATGCAGCAAGGGGGTCGCAAGCTGTTTTTTCGAGTTTTCAGCTTCAGCCAGGTGTTCCTAAAATGTGGAGGGATATACCTGCTGTATATCATGGGAAAATATCAAATACTGAAACATATGGTGATTTTGAAAAAGAAGTTAGATTGGCGTTTAAAGCTACAATGAAATTAATTACTGAAGGTGATGCTATTGGAAAACCTTTTAATTATCCAAAACCAGAAATTTCAATTGAAAAAGAATTTATTGATCATTTAGATGAACAAATTGAAGATTGGCCTACTTATAGAGAACTTTATTTAGATGCATTTAAAGCTGTTGCTAAAAATGGTACACCTTATTTTGATAATAATTTACCATCATATCGTAATGCAGGAGAAGGCATATCATGTGTACAATGCTGCAGCTACATATTTTCATCAGATCCGAAAACAGATATTAATTTCAAACGGAAATATGAATTCATTGACGGACATCATATGAGTATGGGTGCATGTCAAGTTATAACTATTAATTTTCCACGATTAGCATATCAATCTAATGGTGATTATGATGTATTTATTCGATTGGCAAAAGAAAGGATGAATGCGTGTGTAGATATATTTAAAATAAAGCGAAATTGGATTCAAGTTGTAAGAGATAAAGGTAGATTGCCATTTTTACAACAAACACCACCTGATCCGCATGATAAAAATAAAAAAGCACCTGAATTATATGATTTTGATGAATTGGTATATTGCATTGGTGTAATTGGAATTAACGAAGTTGTACAAATATTATTAGGTGAACAATTACATGAATCTGATGATGCTGTTAAATTAGGATTAAAAATAGTATATACATTAAATAAATATTCAGAAGAATTAAGTAAAGAGCGTGGAATTAAATTAGCATTTTCTCGTACTCCAGCAGAAACAACAGCAGAGCGATTTGCAATTGCAGACTTGAAAAAATATCCTGACAAAGCCAAGCAATATATCAAAGGCGATATGAACTTTGCTATGGAACACTTAAAAGAAAAGTCACTTCCAATTTATTATACAAATGGTACGATGGTTACACCAGCATCTGGATTACCATTAACAAAGAAAATAGAAATAGAATCTAAATTTTTCCCTGTTTTGCAAGGAGGAAATATTTGTCATATTTGGTTAAATGATCAAGAACCAGATCCGGAAGCACTTATGGATTTTACATTAAATGTGTGTAAAAATACAAACTTAGGATATTTTACATTTACAAAAGATTATCATATTTGTAAGTAATCAACATATCTTTTTTTAATATATAAATATAATAATATTAGATGGATTTTACATATTATATAGATTTAATAAATGTATTAGTTAATTCATCAATAAATTCTGTTCTTTGTAATGTTTCAATCCATTTTTTAGGAATTTGATTATATCCATAATATAGACCTGCTAATCCACCTGCAATTGCTGCAGTTGTATCAGTATCATCACCTAGATTAACTGCTTGTAATACACAGTCTTTATATGAATTATTACTATTCATTAAACACCACAGGGCAGATTCTAAACTATCAACAACATAACCACCAGATTTAGGTGGTGCATTCAATGGAAAATTATCTATTTCTTCAGGATTAATTATTTTATCAAATACATTCCAATATTCACTATATTCAGAATTTAAATAATATTCATTTGCTTCATAAAATCCATTAATGACAGATGCTTGTATAGTATGTCCTTCTAAAATTTTAAATGCAATTGAAATGTAAATTCCACAAGCAATTAAACATATTGGATGACCGTGTGTAATTTTAGAAATATTATGTATTATTTCAAAATTTAAATTATTTTCTTTAAAATATAAATAAGATGCTAATGGAATAATTCGCATTAAAGAACCATTGCTAATATTTCTCTCTCCACTTGGCCCACAATGTAGTGGAAATTCTCCATCTGCATAATTTTGAAGTGCATTTGCAGTGGTATATCCGATATCAAAACTAATACCAGTAGCTGTATATTCATGATCTTCATACCATGATAAGAATTTATTCATGATGTTACCATAGGAAATATCTTCGTTTTCGGATAGTGAATCATTTAAAGAATCTAGTAAACAAAGGGTTAGACTTGTATCGTCAGACCATGTGCCAGGTGGTTTATTATAAGTTCCATACCCAATCATATCTTTTACAGGATGTTTAGTCAGATAATCTCTACTTTTAAATTCAACAGGAAGTCCTAATGCATCTCCTACTGCTAGTCCAAAAATAGAACCTTTAATTTGATCAGTTCGTGTATCCACACATATATGTCTACGTATGTAGATATAAACCTATTGGTATGACATCAATTAGCCAGATGAAAATATTATATAATTAACATAAAACTATATCTATTTCTATCAAATAATTATACATGGTTCAAAATATTCTTATCAATAAGTCTAATTCAGATTTCTTATTGTCTAAGTTATTATATACATGGCTAATTACAAATAAAGGTTGGGAATTTGTTGGATATTATGGAATGGAATATGATATTCAATTTAAAATTAGACAATTGATTGATGATGCAAATGAAAGTATAATTATTAATCCTAAATTTACAGGTAGTAGAAATGGAAAATTCATATTGAAAAATTCAGAAGAAGCAGTTGAAGATGATTGGTGGCCTGTATTACCCGAATCGATTTGTTTAGATTTATCTGGTGCAGAAGTGTATAAAGACCCATGTACAAAACCAAAAAAGAAAGAGCCATTGTTTGTATGTGGAGATAATCTTGAATATGAAGTTAAGCCTGGAGATAAATACGATATATATTCAATTGTTATTAATGGTGTAGATTATGGCTCGACTCGACATTTACGATTATATAATGTTCAACATAAATCTACAATAAGTGGTATCTTTGCACCTATTAAATTACCAGCAGCGGGAATGACTCGGTATAAATGTTTTGCATCTGCTGGTGGATACGTATCTTTTCGGGGAATAGAAGATATACCACGTGGAGATTATACATTTACAGCACAGCCTTATCCTGGTTATACATTTAGGAAAATTTTCATAAATGGTGCAGAAATTTGTTTATATGATTTCGTAAAAGGAAATAAATTTACTTATTACTTCATGGAGGAAGTTGGAGATTTCATTACAGATTATCAAATAGATGTTTATTTCCAAAAAGAAGGAGAATTTTTATCTTGTGGTAGATCTTGTAAACATACTACGTCTTTAAAATATATTTGGGAAGATCGTTATGGTGTTTGGTATACAAATGTAAATAATAGAACGGATCCAGATGTTATAGAAGCATATAAAGTATTGTATATGATGAATCCTGGATATGTAAGCGGAAAATGTGCGAAAATAAAATTAATACAATTGCCTGATGATGTTGAATATGTTATTCGAAAGGATCATTTAGGTCATGAATATATATCTACAGAAACAAAAAGAGAAATATATAATTAATCTTTTAGATATATTATTTCTCCATTCCAAGCAATACCTTTTACTATTTTACCATTAATTGCAAATCCTTTTACTATTTTACCATTAATTGCAACTCCTCTTTTACTTGCAATTATAATTGTAAATGATTTTGTATGGCTATTAGTTGAATTTGTTGCTCTTATTGTAAATGAATATGAGCCTGGTGTAGTTGGTGTACCAGATATTACACCGGTGTTTGCATTTAATAATAATCCAGGTGGTAATCCTGTTTCTGGGTTGATTGGAGTTACTACTGACCAAGAAATAGGTGTATCTCCTGTAGCAGTTAGTGTATCTGAATAACTATCTCCAATTTTTCCATTTTGTAAGGAAGATTTCGTAATTGTAGGAGGTACTGCTATTGTTAAAGTGAATTGTTTTGTATCGACCCCTGGTGTGTTTGTAGCTGATACAACAAAAGTAAATACACCACCTTGCGTAGGCGTACCACTTAACGTATTTCCACTTAATGATATTCCATTAGGTAATGATCCACTAGCAATAGTCCACGTGATTGGTGTTGTTCCAGTGGCTGTAAAATTAATGCTAAATGCTGTATTAATAATTCCATTTAATGTTGCATTTGTTGTAATTACAGGTGCACCAGATGGTCCAATTACAACTGTGTATTGCTTTGTATCTGCGTATGTTAAACCAGTTGGATTTGTAACTTGTACTGTAAATGTATATGTGCCTTGTGTAGTTGGTGTGCCTGATATAATACCTGTTGTAGAATTAATAGATAATCCAGGTGGCAACCCTGTTTCAGGACTTACTGGTGTTTTAATAGCGAACGTAAGGGGAATTGAACCAGTTGCTTGTACCGTTTGTGTATATGCAAGGCTTACATTTCCACTATTTAATGAGATTGTAGTAATTACTGGTTTTGTATATACAATAATTTCAAATGTTTCTTGTGCATGTCCACCAGGGCCATCTAACCTTATTTCGAAGTTATATGTACCTGTAGTAGTAGGTGTACCTGATAATTTGCCAGTAGTTGGGTTTAATATTAAACCAGGTGGTAATGTACCTACTGGTTGACTCCATGTAAATGGCCCATCTCCACTTCCTGTAAATGTATGAGTCCATGCATATCCTACAACCCCCATTGCTAAATTAGGACCATCTACAATACTCGGTGTAGTTATAATGAGTGTAAATACTTTCGTAACGGCTCCGAATTCATTTTGAGCCCTTGCTGTAAATGTATACGAACCGACTGATGGCACAAGCCAATATACTAATCCATCATTATCAATTGTAATATTTGCCGTAGGAGATGGAGATCCTACCATGCTCCATGTGATAGGTGCTTTTCCAGTTGCAGTAAAGACTGTCGTCCATGGTCTATTAATTCCACCGTATAATGGAGATACACTTGTAATTACTGGAGGTACTCCAATTTCTATTATGAAAGTAGCATCTGCCGTTGTTGTCCCATTTGTAGCTCGTAGTGTAAAGGTATAAGTTCCTGCTGTGTTTGGTGTGCCTGATAGTGTTCCTCTTGTTGCTGCCAATGTTCCAGTGGTTCCAAATGTCATTCCAGGCGGTACACTTCCGCTTAAAACAGTCCATGCAACTGCATTTGCAGTATCTATACCTTCGATTGAAAATGTATATGTAGAATATGCTGTGCTAACAGTTCCACTTGGCAATGGTGAAGTTGATGTTATTGCGAGAGATAGACCAACTTCTATCGAGAGTGTTTTTGGAGCACTGTTTCCAGCTGGATTTGTAGCTATTAATTCGAATGTATATATGCCGTTTGTTAATGGTGTGCCACTTATTACACCTGTTGTAGTATTTAAATTTAAACCCGTTGGTAGATTTCCGCTTGTCACATTCCAAGTTATTGGTGTGGAACCAGTTGCTTGTAATGTCTGTGAATACGTTCCACCTAAACGCGCATATGATAATGTAGTTGTTGTAATCGTTGGTAGAGTGTAAACATTGACAGAATATAATGCGGAAGCATTTCCTAATGAGTTTGATGCTTGTATTGTAAATGAATATAATCCTGCTGTAGTTGGTGTCCCTTCTAAAATATATCCATCTGTTAATGTCATTCCAGGAGGGATTGCTCCACCTGTCAGATCACATGTGATGGGTGATTGACCTGATATATTTATTGTAGTAGAATATGATACACCTACTGTCAAACTAGGTAAAGGAGATAGTGTATTGAAGATGGGTTTACTGACAACTTGCAAAGTAAATATTTTCGTATCCCCAATTGGGTCGGCATCATTAATTGCTTTTATCGTTATTTGACACTGTTGATTGTCTACTGTTGGTGTACCAGATATTATTCCGCCACTTATTGATAATCCAGTTGGCAATGATCCCGTTGATACTGATATAGAATAAGATAAATTTCCATCTGTACCAGTAACAGTAGGAGTCCACGAGAAGGATTGATTTAAGACAGCACCTGGTATGTATGTATCGTGAATTTTTGGGGCTTCGCTTACGTTCAGTTCTAACTGCACGCCAACTTGATATCCAATAGAATCTGTAACACTAACATTAAAATAATAAATTCCTTCTGGTAAATTTAGAGTGCCTGATATTACACCACTTGAATTTATAGATAATCCATTCCCTAATGGCAGGCCAGATATTGTGTAAGAAAATGGTGCTGTACCTGTGTCTTGTAATATACCAATTGTAGTTGTGAATGTTTTACCAGATAATCCTAGATGTGTTGTGGTGTATTGTAACGTCGGGGGAAGGGGCATTTCTACGTCGTATGCAATATTATTCCACCATCCTCCTTCGCTATTTACACCATATCGTATTGCAAAAATTGGTGGTATTACACCATCAAAATCGGTAGTGAGGTCAATAAGAGTTGTATTTGACCAAGCACCGTAGCAATCGTTGTTCCCCATGTTTCCAGACACATCGAAGTAAAGTCTGGGGCTGAATGTTGATTTAGATGCCTTAAAAATGAAATCAACCAACACCCACCCAGAAATGTCAACTGTCGATGAACCAGAAGTAAATTCATATGTGGATATTGATGCTTTAACTGGTGTAAATGAGGATAAATGATCTGCTATAGTACATCTTGTAACTCCTCCAGCAGTTGAACCATTTCGAAGACCAATTAAAGTACGAAAATAATATGTGTTATTAATTATTAAAGTAATTGGTGTTAATGGGTTGGCACATGTACACCCTTGTGTCTTCGCACCTGTCGAAAACGCCCAATTTGGGACGTTTTCACCACTTGGGAGTGTTGCTGCAATTCTTGAAACAGAACCTGCATTTAAAACACCTTTATTGTCTAAAACATATCCATTCCATGCAGAATTATTTGTTTCTGCTCCACCATTTACAATTAAATTTGTTAAATCAATTCCCATTTTATATCTCCTGTCTGGTTTTCTTTTCTTCCCAATATTTTATCATAGCCTCACGTTTTTTTCGACTTGATTCAGGAGACATAGTTCTTCCTTTATTTTTAGCACCCATTTCTTGTTTCTTTTCTTCTGAGTACACTCCAGTTTTACCTTTGTTCCAAGGTTCCTTCCCAAGTTTTGCTTCACTCATTTTAGAACGTGTTTCTGGAGAATGTTCTTTTCCTGTATTCCAAGGAACATTTCCTTTTTTAAATGCTGTTTTTAAAGTTTTTTCTTTGGCGGCATCTGATTTTTCTTTGGCTGCAATACTTAACATTCGTTTATGCTCTTCGGTAAATTTAATTCCTTTTTTAGCATCAGATACTTTTTTAATAGATTCTGGTGAATGCGTAGATACATTTCCACCAGAACGAAGGTTATATCCATACTTTCTATTTTGTGTGTTATATGTTTTAATTAAATCTCCTTCAATTTTTTCTGCATCTTCTTGAGAAAGATCAATATATAATATTTCATGTTTAATATTATCCCAACTATATTTATCAATTGCGCGTGAAAAATATATTTGAGTTTTATATCCTTTACCATTTAACCATCTTTTTTCAACATCTAAACATGTAATCCCAATATACTTCTTTCCAGAAGGTGATGTATGACAATATACCGTCCATTTTCTCTCATCTGATGATATATTAATAATTTTTTCTGTACAATCATTTTGTTCCATACATATAATATTAGTGTTAATATTAGTGTTAATATTTGTTAAATTTATAGTGTCAGTATTTGGAGGCATCATCTACTTCCAGTTATCATTATAAAACAATCCATAATATATATTAAATAAAAAAGAATATAATAATTTGTTGTCAACTACCCACCATTATAAATGGCGGGCATGAATTTTTCGTTCATACCCTACGGGTTTGAACCTACAGTATTACTCGTTTAAAACAATTACAAGTAATTGTTTAT
>Ga0209628_10000218_pt1 | contig 33787 bp, 22 predicted proteins | sample TergutCu122P4_FD_187285 | JGI IMG/M metagenome (GOLD analysis project Ga0209628, IMG submission 187285) | Cubitermes ugandensis P4 segment gut microbial communities from Kakamega Forest, Kenya - Cu122 P4 (SPAdes) (version 2) | ecosystem: Host-associated > Arthropoda: Insects > Digestive system...
CCATTAAGACAATTAAAACTTTTGTTTTTTGAATAACTTTCATAATCTTTTTTTACTTAGTATAGTTGTATTTTTTAATTATCAATTGTCAATTGTAAAAAATTCCGGTGTCCTTTATCACACACATAAATAAAAAAGATAAAAAGAAAACTTTTTTCACAAAAAGTCTGTTTGCCGTATTTTCACAAATATGGACTATTGTATTTCCTAATAACGATAAAGGAAACACCGGAGATTAATGAATTATTAAATATTAGTCGTGTTGTTTCAATAATATTGTTGTTTTATTTTTCAATTTATTTACGATGCAAAAGTAAAATGAAGGAGAAAAAACGATGGGACAAAAACTGGAGAAAAAAAGGACATCTTCGCAGGTAAAAAGGGACAAAACTGGAGAAAAAAAGGACATTTTCTCAAGGCACATTGAGAATCAGCGAGTTATGTGTCTCCCCACAGGTTAAAACCTATGGTTATTCATATACCGTCCTACGGACAGGTTTCGCTCGGAGAGCGATATGTGAATAACCATAGGTTTTAACCTGTGGTGATAGGTAAAGAGTCGGAAGTTTTTATTGAGTTCCGGTAATCTTTGGGAGTTATGTTGTATTTGGCAATAAATTGTCTTCTGAAAGTGCGTACTGTTCCAAAACCTGCTTTCTCGGAAATTTCTTCTATCGACAGGTCGGATTGTTCGAGTAAATACACGGCATCTTTCAAACGAAGGAAGTTGATGTAATCTTTGAACTGCATTTTAAAGCAATATTCAAAAGCTTCGGAAAATAATTTTATGTTTGTACCCGCTTTTTCAACCATAAGTTCTTGAGTAAGGGCAGAGTCGCGGTAAATTTTTTCTTTGAACAGAAGGTCGCGGATGGCGTTACACAATTTATCCATGCGACTTTCAACACATAAATCATTGTCGGCTACTGAGATTGTTTCGTTAAGGGAATGAGGTGAAAATGAGGTTTTAGCAAGCATTTCATTAATTTGCTCTTCCTGTTTCTCAGTTAATTCTTTGATTTGCTGTGCTAATGTGCGGTTCTTTTTGACAATTTGCCCACTGTAACGCATCCACACTCCAAGTAAAATTGCTAACAAAATGCAGGCACCGATGGCAAAGAAAAGATTGCTGCGGAGATGTTCTTTTTCTACAATATGTTTGTCTACTTCGTATTGGGTACGGATTTCGTCTAATTGGGCATTATTTTCCAACAGGCGGAGAGAGTCGTTGCGTTCAGATGCCATTTTAAAAACCGAATATGCCTCTCCTGTGCGTCCCATTTTATTTAATATGGATGCTTTTTGTTTTAACAAATCGACCGAATAAGAAAAATCTCCCTGATTAATGCAACGATCAATACTTTTGTCTATCCAATCAATGGCTTTATCATACTCTTTGCGTCCCTCATAAATGCTGGTTTTAATATCCCATAAATAATTCAAATCTATAAGTAAGATACCGATTAACTCTATTGAATCGCAATATAACTCTGCCTCGTTGTATTTCTCTTTTTTGATTAAAATATGGGCATAAGCTTTGTAATAATCCACCAAACATTTATCTTCACGACCAAAAGTTTCTTTAAATGCATTCGTATGTTTTTTCCATGTCGGCATTAGAGATAGACTCTCTTCTATCTTGCCTTGAGAATATAAAGTACAGAACAATCCATCATATCCACTTGACGCTAAATTATAATTAAAAGTTTGTTCAGGTTCTTTTTTTACCAGTTGTTGCGCATATTTTATCGTTTCTTTGTAATATTTTTCAGCCTCCTCATAACGCTTTTCATCTAAATATATTCGAGCCATTAAACGGACAGATTGGGCTATTCCATATAAATAATCTTCCTGTCTGGCTTCCTCATACATCCGTTTGGCTTCTTCTATTGCTCGTTTGTTATTTCCATCCATTGCGGATCGGCGTATTAGAAGAGAATAGAATTCGTAGTAAAAAATATTTGCACCATTTTTCTTAAAGAAGGGTAGATATTCGTTTGCTTTCCGCTCAAATTCATCATATCTTAAATAATTCCACAACTGGACAAGTTGTGTTTTGTAAGCCAAGATTTCATACTCTTTGTTTTGCTGTTTACGTGCCTCGCGGATAAAGTCGTTCATATATTGTAACACTAAATCAAAATCTTCACCAGAGACTTGCAAATATGCCAATTTATTGTACGCTTTTAACTTTTCCTCGCCCTGTGTTGATGCGATTACTTTTAACAACGAATCTTTTTTGTATTGAAAATCACTGTTTTGTCCCCAAATAGCAGTTGTGTGAATAACACAAATAAACAGACAAAGTAATCCCTTTGCAAAAAATAGAGTTTCAAATTTCATTTTTTATCCTTATGTATAACTTTAAATGCCGGCCGTTAATATTACTTAGGCATAATCTTCATCACAAATCCTCCACCGGAGGCCATATCAAACGATAAATCTAATTTTTCAATGATAATTTGAGAATGAAAAAGCAAAAGTAGCAATTATTTTATAAAAAACCCGACTTGTTTTATCGAAGTTTTTGGCAAAAGAGTAAGTTTGCCGTATATTTGCGGCCTCATATTGCAAAAAATTGACAATGACTACATTTTTATCTGATAAAGAGTTACAAGCCAGATGGGAGCGACTGCAAACCAAAATGTCGGAAATAAAGGCAGATGCCTGTATTATAGTTTCTAACGTAAATCTTTATTATTTATCGGGAAAAATCTTTACCGGATATTTTTATTTACCCGCAGAGGGAGAACCCGTTTTATTTGTCCGCAAACCTCTTGGTTGGAACAACGATAACGTAGTGTATATACGCAAACCTGAAGATATTTCTTCTTGGTTACAAGCAAAAGGAATAAACGCTCCCAAACATATTTTGTTGGAAGCCGACCAGTTGACTTACAACGATTACGTGAGACTGCAAGCCGTTTTCAATCCCGAAAAAACAAGCAATGCAACAACTTTATTACGACAAATAAGAAGTATAAAAACAGACTGGGAAATCAGTCAATTTCGGATTTCAGCAAAAAAACATGTCGAAGTTTATTCTCGCATCAAAGGTTGCTATTCTCCCGGCATCTCGGATACGGAGTTTCAGGCAAAAATAGAATATGTGATGCGCAGTATGGGTTCTATTGGCTTTTTTCGTGCTTTCGGGAGCAATATGGATATTTACATGGGAAGTGTTTTGACCGGAGAAAATGCAGAAACGCCATCTCCATTTGATTTTGCCTTGGGAGGTGAAGGAATGGATCCTTCGCTACCAATCGGTTCTAACGGAACAATTCTGAAATCCGGCACATCTGTCATGATGGATATGGCCGGGAATTATACTGCCTATCTTACTGATATGACGCGAACTTTTTCCATCGGAAAACTTCCGGATATAGCCTATCGCGCTCATCAATTATCAATCGACATACAAGATGCCATTGCTGAAAAATCGAAACCCGGAACATCTTGTGCCGAATTGTATGTATTGTCTTTGCAAATGGCCGAAAATGCCGGTTTCTCCAACTATTTCATGGGCACCAAACAACAAGCCAAATTTGTCGGACATGGTGTCGGTTTGGAAATCAACGAACCTCCTGTTTTGACAGAACGCTCAAAAGAGTTGTTAGCGCCGGGAAATGTTTTTGCTTTGGAACCTAAATTCGTACTGCCGTCGATTGGTGCCGTGGGCCTTGAAAATACTTTTCTCGTAACCGATTCCGGAGTTGAAAAATTAACGCTTTTTGAAGAACAGATTATAGATTTAGAAGAAAACTCTCCATCTGATTTCTAACCGAAGAACGTGTACCTGTGAAGTTATTCACGATGATTGAAAAAGCATATTTCTTTCCGTTTTTTTCAAGATAACCGGCATAAGATTGTACATCACTGATACTTCCGCTTTTAACCCTTGCGGTTATATTGGGATTCTTGGTTCTCATGAAGTTTAATACAGTTCCTTCTTTTCCGGCCTCCGGTAATGAATTATAAAAAGTTTGGGAAAAATCGCTTTTCTGGTTCATATAAACAAGCAAATCGGTAAGCAATCCGGCTGTGATGGCGTTGGCCGGGGATAATCCGCTGCCATCGTAAATAAAAATTCCGGCTGTGTTAATACCCTTACTTTTCCAAAAATCTTTGATATACGAAATACTTTGTCTGGGAATATAGGTGCATTCGGTGACGTTTGTTTTTTCTTTCCCGATAGTAAAGAAAAGAGATTCTGCAAAGTGGTTATTGCTTTTGAAGTTTGTAATCCTGATAATTTCGGGTAAGGAATGTGAATAGGTAACTTTTAAAAGCTTGTCGTTGAGTTCTGCTTGTCGTTGAGTTCCGGTGATATTTCCTTCGACTTTGATTCCGTTTTCATTCAAATATTTTTGAAAATATTCCGCAAGAAAAAGAGGCGGATTGGGTATCGCTCCTTTAACAACGAAATCGGTTTTTCCGGAAGGTATGGAACCATAAAGAAATCTCTCTTTAGAAGAAGGCAATCCTCTGATATAAGCGCTGTCTGCGTTATTAGGAGCAGCTTTTATGCAGTTGTTGAAAACTAAATCTACTTTCGGCTCTATCCGGTTAATTTCCGTTGTTGTTCCCGGAACTCCCGATTTTAAATATATCCGGTAGGTATTGTCAAAAACGCTTATGGAATATATTTCGGGGGCAAAATAATTTCCTATATCTTCTATAATCCCTTTATAAGAAACCGGTTCGTAACAATCGGTATTAGCCAATATCTGTATTCCTCCGGTAACTTTCTTTATTCCTGCATTTTGTATGGCGATAAGCCAATCTCTCAAGAAAGCCTCTTTGTTGGCATTCAAATGCTCCGAACCCAAACTCGGATCTCCGGTTCCGGTGATAAAAAGAAATCCGTCAAGGACTCCTGCCTCATTGATATTTCCTACAGCATAAAGAGATGTTTGAAATTTATATTTGTCGCCTAATATTTCCAACGCGCTTGCGGTAGTTAGCAGTTTGAGTGTTGAGGCCGGACAAAGAGATAAATTTTCGTTATAACTGCAAACAGTATTTCCGGTTTCGAGGTCGACAACTTTGATTCCGATTCCGGCATATTTAAGATTGGGTAATTTAACAAACGTGTTAAGTGCTGTGTTTTGCGCAGATAGATTGATAAACAATCCGATGATAAAAAGACAAAAGAGATTAATTTTTTTCATTATGTAATATTTTATTCACAAAGTTATCATTTTTTTTGTAATTCCAATTTTTAAATTTACCTTTGCACTCGCTTTTTAAAGCAACATAGGATGATTCACTAGCTCAGCAGGTAGAGCACATCCCTTTTAAGGATGGGGTCCTGGGTTCGAGCCCCAGGTGGATCACAGAAAAAGCCCTATAAATTCATTGAATTTGTAGGGCTTTTTCGTTATTTGTGTGTCGGAGGAGAAAGAAACACCTATGTGAAAAATACGGTAATTACGGTTACAAATATGCTCCAAATGCTAATACCGGTAATGAAAACGAGTTCGGTAACCCCATTGATTCCTCTTTTTACAATGGATAAGATCAACCATGCAAGTACGGCACCTATGATGATAAATCCTCCTATTCCAATAAATTTATGTTCGTCGACAATCAAAGTCTGAAAAGAGATAATCAATGCGGGTAAAACAAGAAAAACTATTACAGCCAATATATTATGCCCTATCCGGAGGATAGCTGCTCGCAAGGTTTTAAAACTGTAAGGCAATATATTATGGCGAACACACCCCAATAGTGTTAGAAAAAGTGAACTGTAGTTCACATAATTCAGATAGCGTTCCTCTTCTCCCAAAAAATAGTACCGGGTTAGAAGCGAGAAAAAAATATAATGTACCAATGCGATAACCAACAGAAGTCTTGTATACCCTTTTGCTGTAGTTTTGTTATAGATTCTTTTATTACTTAAAAAACTGAGAGTGTACGAATTAAGATCAATTTTTACACTCTCCACAGCTCTGTATATTACATAAGGCAATAACAGAGCATATAACGACCCGACAATAATTATACCTACTTTTACCCAAAACATATAAATAACCAATAGTACTAAATACTTAAAAAATGTTCTGTTCCTCACAGTTACCTTTGAGGCTGCAAAACAAAAAAACATTCCTCTCAATGGCAAAAGTAACTCTATTTTCACAAATCATCGGCAGGTTGAACAAAGATATTTTCAAAAAATTTGTCAAATTCAAACAATTCCAACTTAGGGACTTATATATTTAACTACACGCTATGCAAATATACAAAATTTTCACAGGGTCGTCGTCTGGTGCTTTTTCATCTACTACCGAAAGCCGTACATCCTTAATACCCGCATCATCAAAGGCTTTTTGCAATGAAGAAAGGAAATCATTGGATCACTTTCGCAGAATCAAAAATAAAGAAAAATAAAGCAAAGTTTCTGAATATCAATGAGTTTCAGAAACTTTTTTTTATTTTTCTCTCTGAATTTTTGAATTCCGTCAAAAAAGTAGTATCTTCGTATTCATTCATAATTATTAATCATGCGAAGTCTCATCATTCTGTTTCTTATTGTTTGTTTTATAACCACCTCCGTTTGTGCTCAACAACATTACGAGTTCACACGTTTGGATAACACAGACGGATTATCAGGTAATCAAATCGAACATATATTCAAAGACAGTCGCGGTTTCCTGTGGATTTGTACAAACATGGGATTGGATCGTTATGATGGCGTAAATTTTAAAAAATACAGGCATGTAAAAAACGATCCGAACAGCCCTGCACAAGACTGGGTGTTTAATATTCAGGAGGATATAAACGGGAATTTATGGGTACAAAGTTATACCTATATGTTATATGATTGGAAAAATGAACGATTCATAAATAATACAGACTCTGTGCTCATCACTATGGGATTACCTCCTACCCCTGCGATAATGGTAATTGATGAAGATAAAAATTTGTTTTTTGCCTATCCTAACCAAGGTATTTACAAATACGATATCAAGTCGAAGAATGTTACGCTTTTTTGTCAGTCGAAAAACAACAATGACCTTGACCTTTCAGACATTACCCAAATAAAGGTACAAGGGCAATTTTTGTGGGCATTACACCGAAACGGGATATTGGAACGTATCAATACAGAAACGAAATTAGTAGACTTCCGGAATACTTTTTTCAAGGAAAATGCTCAAAATTCCACGATCGATAAGGAAATGTTTATAGACTCCGATAATCAGGTATGGATATATCCGGGTATTAATGATAAAGGAGTTGCCTGTCTTAATATCAGGCAAAACCAATGGACATTGCTGAACACAAATACAAAACCTGCCTTATCGCACAATTTTGTAAGGTGTATAGGACAAGATAATGATAACCGGATATGGATTGGCACTGACCATGGCGGTATAAGTATTTATGATAAAAAACAAAATACAATCGAAGTCGTTCAAAATAATATATACGACCGAAATTCAATCAGTCAAAATTCAATTATCAGTATGCTGTGCGAGAAAGATGGATCTGTATGGGTAGGAACTTATAAAAAAGGGCTGTCGTATTACCACCCCAATATTTTTAAGTTCAAGAAGTCTCCCCTGTTTTATTTATTTAAGCGGAATTCCGAAAATCTCGACTGCAACCGGATCTATAAAGACAAAAACGACAACCTGTGGATAGGAACAAACGGACAGGGTTTGATAAAATATAATCTGCAAACCGGCAATCTGCAACGATTTCGCAATGACCCCGGCAACCCGAAAAGCATATCGTCGGATGTTGTTATCTCCATTTTTGAAGATCAGAAACAGATGCTTTGGGTAGGCACTTTTCTCGGAGGGTTGAACATATACGACGGACAAACATTTAAACGATACTTACCGGAAGAAAACAATCTTAATGCGTTGTCTAATAAAAGCGTTTATGATATTACTGAAGACGAAGACGGCTACCTGTGGATAGCCACACTGGGAGGAGGAGTCGATTGCTTGAATCCCGAACGGAACCGGTTTACAAACTATAACACTAATAACAGCCCGTTGCTATCGAATTTCATTATCTCTGCTACTGCCGATTTGCGTAAAAATATATATTTTGGCTCTAATATAGGTATGTATGTTGTCGATAAGAAAAAAAAGGAAATTCTGCCTTATTTTAAGCAAGAAAGCTACTTAGATTCACTTACAACCATTTCTGCCTTGTATCCGATGGTGGATTCAAGGGGACTTTTGTGGATAGCTACCGAAAAAGGAATCAATATGTATAATCCGTTTACCGAACAATTTCTACATATCACAAGCAACGACGGATTGCCGTGCGACGTAGTGGTATCGTTGATTGAAGACGACAGTGGAAATATTTGGGCAGGGACCCACAAAGGATTAGTCTGCATCCGGTGTAAATATGAAAAGCAAAAATTGGAATATTCTCTCGTATGCTTTGATGTAACCGATGGTCTAACAGGTTCGGAATTTAATTCAAATGCTATTTTCAAAGACAAAGACGGCATCATTTATATAGGAAGTTCGGAAGGATATACTGCGTTTAATCCAAAAGAAATCACGTTTAACAAAACTGTTCCGAAAATCTTTTTTACCGATCTTTCAATCGCCAATCAAGTCATAAAACCGAATGAAAAATACAATGGGCGTGCAATTATCAATCAATCCATAACCTGCTTGAATGAAATTACATTGAAACATGGGGAAACAAATTTTGCCATTCAGTTTGCCGCCCTCAATTTTATCCATCCTAAAAAAAATAAATACCGCTATATGCTGGAAGGCTTGGACAAACAATGGATTGAAATTACAAACGGTATGGGAGTTGCCTCGTACTCAAATCTCAATCCGGGAACATACAATCTTGTTGTTTATGCGAGTAACAATGATAATGTTTGGACTACCGAGCCGGCAACGCTCAAAATAGTGGTAAATCCTCCTTTTTGGCGAACAGGATGGGCATATATGATTTATTTAGTCTTTTTGCTTTCCCTGATATGGTTATTCCTGAAATACAGCTTAAATAAACAGAAAGAAAAATACAAGCAAGCACAAAAAATATTGGAAAGCGATAAATTGCATGAAGTAGACGAACTGAAATTCAAATTCTTTACGAATATAAGCCATGAATTTAAAACGCCAATCACATTGATTCTCAATCCGTTGGAAATGTTGATTAAATCTCCTGTGTATCAAGAACATAAATCCACTATGGATATCATGTATAAGAATGCGCACAACTTGTTGAACATGGTTAATGAGATATTGGACTTTAGAAAACTCGACCTGAATAAAATGACAATAAAGAAATCCGGTGGCGACATCATTGAGTTTACAAAAGACATTTGCCATTCGTTTTCTTCTCTTGCTGTGGAAAGATCCATAAAATTGACTTTTACCACGTATTTACAGGAATTGCAAATGGAGTTTGACAAGGAGAAAATGCACAAGATAATAACCAATCTTATTTCCAACGCATTCAAATATACCGAACATGGATGTATTGATGTCAGCATCGGTATTTCAGAACAGATACAAGGCAACGACAGCCTTCCGGTCAAACAGATGTGCCTGAAAATATCGGATACCGGCATTGGGATAGAGCCTGAGTACCGCGATAAAATATTCGAACGTTTTTTCCGTATCGAACATGCCGACAGGAACAACCAACCCGGAACAGGTGTAGGATTACACCTTGTGAGTGAGTTTGTAAAATTGCACGAAGGCGAAATATTAATGGAAAGTGTTGTTGGCAAAGGATCGGTATTTACTGTTTTGATACCGGCACATAATTCGATACTCAAAGAATTGAAAAATCAAGAAATCATTCAAGATGAACTTCTTTCTCGACAGGATGAAGAAAAAGACATCAAAAAATCGGCACAACACACGCATTTGCCCATACTATTGGTCATTGACGATAATGAAGATTTTTGTGAATTTATGACCAATTTATTTAAAGATGATTACCATGTTATGACAGCGTATGATGGCGAAGAAGGTTACCGTATCGTACTCGACCAAGTGCCGGATATAATTATTTGCGACATCATGATGCCTAAAATGGACGGTTATGAATTTTGCCGTAAAATAAAAGAAGATATTCGCGTATCACATGTTCCTATTATTTTACTCACGGCAAAATCGTCGGATGAAAGTAAGTATTCGGGTATAGAAGCCGGCGCAGACGATTATATTTCCAAACCGTTCAACATTGACATGTTAAAATTGAAAATCGCAAAAATTATAGAAAAACAGAAAAACCTCCGGAATAAATTCAAAAAGAAAGTCGATATATCCCTGAGTAATATAGAAATTACTTCGATGGATGAAAAATTTGTACAAAAAGCAGTATCCGTTGTGGAAAAAAACATGAGCAATCCTGATTTTCTTGTCGAAGACTTATACAAAGAAATGGGTATGAGCCGTATCTATTTTTACAAGAAAATGCTTACCCTGACCGACAAAACCCCATCTGAATTTATTCGTTTCATCCGGCTGAAACGCGCTGCCGAACTGCTTGAAAAAAGCCAGCTATTCGTCAACGAGGTTGCCTATCAAGTCGGATTCAATGAACCGAAATATTTCCGCAAATATTTTAAGGAAGAATTTGGCGTTACTCCCAATGAGTACAAAAAGAGAGTGTCAGTTTGATATTAACTAAAAGTTGGTAATTTCAGAATATTTATATAAATTTGCAGTTGAATTGCAGATTTATATAAATCATTTTGCTTATGTACAAACCAAGAACAATAGAAAAATTTGTCAAAATGGCAAACGACAATTTCAAGTCGCTGTTAATTACAGGAATGCGGCAAGTTGGAAAAACTACCGTATTAAAAGATTTGGCAGCCGACAATAGAAAGTACGTTACGCTTGATAATCCGCTTTCGTTGCAACTTGCCAAAGAAGATGCTTATCTTTTTTTTCAAACAAACCAACTTCCGCTATTGATAGACGAAATACAATATGCGCCTGAGTTGTTTCCGCATATTAAAATATTGGTTGATAATACGAATGAAAACGGTCGGGTTTGGCTGACAGGCTCTCAACAATTTTTATTGATGAAAGGTGTTTCGGAAAGTTTGGCAGGACGCTTGGCCATATTGGAATTGATGGGTTTTTCTATTTACGAACAGGAAAGCAAAGGTAATCTGCAACGTCCGTTCATTCCATCGCTTGCACCGGCAAGCATCGTATCGCGCAAATCGCTTGCCGAAACTTATCGCATCATCTGGAAAGGAACATTTCCGGAAATTACGCTGAGAGACGACGGTGTCTGGTCGCTGTTTTACAGTTCGTTTATAAAAACATATATTGAACGTGATGTTCGTCAGTTGGTAAATATCGGTAATGAACTGTCGTTTTTGAATTTTCTGAAAGTTGTAGCCGCACGAACAGCTCAAGAGCTGAATATGACTGATATTGCCAATTCTCTTGATATTTCGTTAAATACAGTTAAATCGTGGTTGTCGGTTTTGCAGGCTTCGGGCGTTATTTTCCTGTTACAGCCTTATTATGAGAATATTACGAAACAAATTGTGAAACGTCCAAAACTTTATTTTTCCGACACCGGCTTGTGCGCTTATCTTACCGGTTGGAATACGCCCGAAACTTTGTCGGAAGGAGCGATGAACGGTGCATTTTTTGAAACATTTGTTGTTACGGAAATTCTGAAATCGTATAAACACAACGGTTTGCAGCCCAATTTTTATTATTACCGAGATAATAACAAGGTAGAAATAGATTTGTTGATTGAAGAAAACGGCATTTTTTATCCAATAGAAATAAAACGCACAGCAAATCCGAATAAACACATGATTAAAAATTTTAGCATATTGGAAAGTTTGGGCAAAAAAACCGGTTACGGATCGCTTATCTGTCTCACAGAGCAAATATTACCGCTAACAAGAAATGCAAACGCTATTTCAATTTGGGACATTTAATGTATATTTGAAACAGACACTATTGCCGGTTGGATGTTTTGGCGTTACTCCCCCGCTCTTCGTAGTCTGCTAACAATGAATGATTTAGCGTTCGGCGTAGACTCTGTCTATGTCGTCTTAAAAACAAAGCTCTGCTTTGTAAATCTGCAAGTCCAAGACCTGCTTTTAACACGACGTAGTCAAAGACCATAGCCGTCAGGTTAAGGCTGAAAGCCTTATATATTGGTAGCGTAGGGCGTTGCCCCACGCTACCGATATTATGCCCCTTCAGGGCAATTTCCGGCTTAACCTGACGGCTATGGTCAAAGACTACGCCGAACGTTAAACGCTCATTTTCAGCTCAATACACTACGGTGAACAGGGGAAGGATTTTTACTGTTTCTTCTCCATACTAATTCTCATCTACTATTCTCAACAAATCAAACGTGAATAATGGAATTGCATTTTCTTCGTCAAAAGGTTGCTGAAATTTCTCAATAATGAGTTGAATAATATCTGGATTATCTTCAATATCATATAATATTGCTGGTCTGCTACTTAGCGTCGCAGCACCATGTATTCCCCAAAGCTTGAAATAATTTCTCATATTCAAAAAATCTTTTTTTGAGACCTCTTTAAATTCAAACACTACTTGGGATTCTTTTTTAGAAATAAAGTTGGGAGTCCTCCTGTCTTCCTTTGATCTTTTGGTTAAATCGCAAAACCAACTCTTTTCCATCCATGCTGATTCTATCGGAAACGCATAATTTGTATCTATTACTTGGATATTATCTATTTTATATTCTTGTATGAATACTCCTATTTTCTTCGATTCTTCCACATTTTCAGATACACCACTCGAATGAGGATTACCTCCATCTCCAAATATCAACAATAATAATGATATACAAATAAAGAAAACGGCCAATAATGACAGTAACATTACAATAGCAAAACGTATCGTTTTCATAACATTTTTTCTATTTGTCATAATACCATTTTAAAAATTCATCACTATAAAAATCATCCATACTTCTTCCGGGTTGGTTATAACGACCAGTATTCCCAAAAGAATTTGGGCTTACCGACTGCCAAAGCATATCCTGCATACGTTCATCGAAAGATTTATTTGAATTTTGCACACTGTTTTTAGATTTTGAGCCTGTAACTGTTACTTCCGGCAAGTTAATAAAAATAGATGAGGAATTATTTGTTTTGATGAAACTGAATCTTATATTAGGAATTGGGCTGGCATAACCCGGATCAAGTCCCGCTGCTTTCAATCCTGCAGAAACGGCATCGGCACAACTGCTAAACAAAAAGTGATATCTACTTTCTGCCGATGTCTTGGCAGCTCTTATTGCTCTTCCGTCTTGATCTGTACTTGTAGCGAATCGGACACTTTGGGTATATATCGGACCAAGCTCACTATTGTAAAAATCTTCAAGAGTTGGAAATTTCTTATTATTTTCTTCACCTCTATAATCTACGATGGAAGTGCCACCTGTAAATTCATTGCCATCTGCGCGTCCATTTTTTGAAATATACGTCCATCCGGCTCCATCATTTCCAATTAATATTGCCATGTGTCCAAAATTTGCGCCTGCAGAATTTGCGCCTGATGGATTATTCAAAACTACAATATCTCTACCATCGGGATCTATATTTCGTATAGGGTTATTCCCCATTGCAGCATACGGAGACATGGGGTAATAACTTTCTGCGTGTGGGTCTATTGTTAAAAACCACTGCGCACAATTTTCCTCGTGCGAGCGTTCCCGTTCGCGTGTGCGAAACACCTGCATTTGTGGATAATATTGTAATTTCAGACAACCCATAATTCGCAAAAGTAGTAAAATTTTTCAATTAAACTTTTTTCTTTCAATTGAAAAAAAATTGAGTAAGGGATGATATTGATTTACCGCTGCCTGTAGTGTCTCCAATTCGTTTTGCCGGTACTGTTCTGTTGTCGATACTCGTTTGTGTCCTGCAAAAACCTGTACAATGCGTGTGTCGTTTTCTTTCTGTAATAAATTGGCTATCACGCTTTGACGGATTTTTAAGGGCTGTATTCGTTCTGCTTTTGGTCGGTCTTGGTTGATTATACGGCTTATTTCGTGCGGATGGATGGCTTCTCCGTATTGTCCCAAAATAAATGAGTTGTCCGGATTGGCTTTATTGTAACTTAATAAAATCGGTCTGTCTTGGCTTAAATACTTGTGAAACAGCAGGACCTGTTTTGCTTTCATCGGTAATGTCCGGCTCTGTAAATGGAACTGTTCCCGGATAAAGATTTCTCCTTTTTCGAGGTTGATGTCTGCGGTTGTAAGTTCTGCGATTTCAGTAACGGTTAACGCTTGATAAATCAGCAAACTAACAATGATTTTGTTTCGGTTGTCAAGCCTGTGTTTTCTTTTACTTCGGCAAGTGGTTTCAAAAAAATGCTCCAGTGTCGATTCGCTGTAAAGCGTATCGGCTTTGATTTGTTTGTTTACTTTGTCTTTCAGGTTTAATTCGCTGCATGGGTGGTCTTTGCGTTTGCCTGTTTCAAGCAGATAATTGAAGTAGATTTTTACGGCATAAAGCCTGTGTTTCAAGGTTTTCGGGTGCAGGTTGCAGTTCTTTCGCAAGTATTCAAGATATTGCAAAATATCTTTATAATCGGCTTTCTCTGCCTTGTTTGGGAAGTAATCAGTAAAAAGCTTGATGTTGTAAAGATTGCTGTTTAAAGTCGATTTGCTGTAAGTTTGTAAAAGATATTCCTTGATTGTCATTTCCATAGGTCATTGATTTGTTGTTGATTAATATGTGTGTAAATTTCGGTCGTTTCTGCGTGGCTGTGTCCGAGAAAAACCTGTACCCTGTCTAATTTCATTCCGTTTTCGAGTAAATGCGTGGCGATGGAGTGGCGCAAAGTATGGATGCCGATTTTTGCCATTTCTTCGCCTGTAAATCGGTTATAAAAATCTGTTCTTTTGATAATGTTTTTTAAGCATCTGTTCAGCGTTCCGACCTGCATCCGCTCTCCGATGCGATTGTAAAAAACAAACTCATTTTTATTTTCAATTGAAAAAATAAATGTTTGTAATTCTTTCATAACCAACTCGTTTATGGGAACTAATCTACGTTTGTTGTTCTTCCCACTTTGAACGATAATAAGATTTTCAGTAACTCTGACATCTTCTTTATTCAGATTGCAGACTTCGCTTGCTCTTAGTCCGCATCCGTAGGCTATATGCAAAATACAGCGTTCCTGTGGGGTTTTCGCTGCCTTGTAGAGCTGCCGGACTTCGTCTTGAGTAAAAACTATTCGCTGTGGTTTCTGCTTGTAGATGCGGAACTTGATGTGTGATGCCGGGTTTGTTTTAATTCTGTGGGTTTCCTGTAAATAACCAAAATACACCTGAATGCAGCGCATAATATCGTAAACGGTTTTGTCTTTCAACGGCTGACCGCTCCGCAGGCTCTTGCGTTCCCTGACTTTCCGGTAAAATTCCGACACATCAAAAGCAGTTATTTCTTTGAGTTCAAAAACTTTTCTACTCTCCAAAAAACAAAAAAAGTCTTTTAAAGATAAATACCGGGAACGGCAAGTTTCTTCGTTATAACCTATTGTAGAAAGGTATTCGCAGAAAGTTTTAGTTTCATTTTGATAAAATTCCGTGTAAATAATATGTCTGCCCGGTCGTCCCATTTTCCTTTATCTGTATTATCTTTTTTTATGTTTATTACTCTTTTGCTTTTGAGTTCTCGTGGAATTAGGAACGCCAAGCAAGATTTTAGACTTAAGATATTAGATATAAGAATTTTATGTTTTTTCTTGGCGTTCTATTGGCGTTCCGTGGTGTTCCATCCTGTTTTTAGGTCTATGATTCCTAAGCCTTTTCCCGCTCCTGCATTGGAGCAGGGAACAAGGCTACGGACGTTACTCAGGACTTCCTAAGACCGGTTATGTAACTTTTAATTGCTCGATTTGTTTTAATAAAAACTCTTTGACTTCCGCTCTGATTTTTTGGTAATTGTCCCAATAAGCAATGCGATACTTGATGCCGGTATTATAATAGCCGCCCGACTGTTTAACGTATTCCAACTCGGTTAATTGCTGTATGTGCCTGAACATCTGTGTCTTGCTGATGTTCAGGTGTTGCCTGACATCCCGCAGGACAAATTCCTTTCCCTCGTCTTTGACGTATTTTTTTAAGTGTTCAAAGAACTGCCGGAGACTGCCATCGAGTTCATCGACTTTCAAGACAATACTCTCAAACAGTATTTCGGTCGCCTGCTCGATGTCCTCGATTTCGGTAACGAGCCGGTTGTCTGCGGTAAGTTTCCGTTGATACTGATTTAAAAATGTAACCTGTTTTATAACAGATTGGTACATCTCATTTAACCTGCGGACTTTATGCACTTTTTCGGGCAGATGCAGTTTTGTTGCATAAGGATTGACTATTTCGTAATGCTTGAGTTTCCGGATTAAACTTTGTATAAAATTGATTGCCTTGGTTTGTTCTTCAGGTGCGATTTCTCCGGCAATTCTTCGATTTTGGTAATCTATGATTTTTTGTGTCTGCTCCGCGCTTTCGTCAACTGCCAATAAAAAACTACGGCTCATATTGTCTTCGTAGGTTTCGCCTTTGGTGGTTGCCGACAGACTGCTGAACTGTCCTTTAACGATTTTATGTTGTGAGCGGTTGTTGCCTTTCTTGTCTTTTATCGTAACCGATGAGCGCAAAACCTGATTGGAGATAAACTCACGAAGTGCATACAGGGCATCTTCTTTCAGTCCGTCCAAATCTTCGATTACTACCACTTTGTTGAACAGGTCGAACTCGCCCCAGTTGTAAAGGCTGCTCTCGGTTATTCGAGTAAAGCGCAACACATCTTCGCCCGGCATCAGGTCGGCAATGCGATTGATGATGTGTGTTTTTCCGCTGCCGCTGCTGCCTTGCACAAGTGCGTGAAGCGGTTGTTTATTCATGTAGCTGATGACGATTAGAAACAATAACATTCGGCTTTCTTCTTCGCCTACGATTCCGGCACGTCCGATTAAACCATTTAAGCGATAAAGCAAGCCGGGAGAAGTCAAAAAATCCAAACTGCTCCCCGGTTCCCCCGATGATGGGCTTGTAGCGGGAGCAGTATTGGATTTTCGGGGCTTGGCGGCCGTGTCGAAAGCCTCAGGTTTATTTTCATTTGAAAGAAAAATATCTTTTCTGTTATTTAGCAGTTCGGCAAAAATGCTTTCATCGTGTCCCTGTAAGGTTTCGTTTACATCTTTGCAGGGTAAATCAAGGCTTGTGATTTTTAGGTTGGGGTATTCTTTCTTTAATGTGTCGGCATATTTTTTCACTGCCGATTTTCCGGCACTGTCGTTGTCAAAGGCAAAGACGATTTCTTGCAGTTCCGGCAGTTCTCGGATTGCCCGGCGGTGTTCATCGGTCAATCCGTTAGTACCGAAGCAAGCGAGAAGTTCCCAACCCCCGAAGGGAACTTCCCGCAATGTGCCGACCAAACAGGTGGCATCAATGATGCTTTCGGTTAAAATTAAAGTTTTAGTATTCTCAGGTGGATAGCACGGATAAAGTCCGCAGCGGTTTTTCAGATAAAAATGTTTGTTGTTGCTGTCCGCCAAAGTTGAACGGAAGTATAAACTTGCCACTTCTCCGGATTTGTTCTTCAGGGCAAACGAGATGCACCACTTGCCAAAAACACTGTATGCTTTTTCGCCTGTTCTGCCTAAATTGTTTTTGTCAATCAAAAGACCGTACTCGAGGCATTGCTCGATTAGCATTTCGTCTTTGCGCTTACCGTGGTGGAACTGTCCGGCATTGTAACCAACTTCGATTTTTTTATAGTCCAAACACCGGCTTTCCAAATAATCCCGGGCAGGTTTCGAGTTGTGAACTGCGTTCTTGAAGTATTGAAAAATGGATGTCAAAAACTGACTGCGGGAGATTTCGGAGTTTGCCGGAACCGGAACTGGAACTGCCGGAAGGTGTACCGGTTGCAAAATTTCACTGCTGGCACCAATAAGATTTTTCGCTTTGTTGATGGCTTCGTGCTTTGAACAATTCTCCCGGCACATGATAAAATCAATTACATCCATGCTTTTGCCACTCGTAGGGCAATTGGAAGAAAAACAGTAGGCTGTTTGCGTTTTGTAGTAAAGCTGAAGGCTCGGCGTTTTGTCCGCGTGGAACGGACAGCACAGGCGAGCCTTTTTGTCGGGTTTTAAGCCGTAATGACTGACGACTTTTGCCATTGATAGGCGCGATTTGATTTCGGGGATTTCCATTTGAAAAATATTTGTTTTTAATTTCACAACTGCAAAAGTAGAAATAAGTTTCTTTAATAACAACTATAATGTTGTTTTATTTGCAAGATATTGCAAAAAGTATTTTTTATTACTACTTTTGCATTCATGAATTTATACGATAACATAAAGGCTATACGCGAAGAAAAGAATCTCAAACAGATTGAGGTAGCTAACCATATCGGTGTTGATAAATCGGCTTACAGCAAGATTGAGAAAGGTATGCGGGCTTTGACGGTTGATGAGTTACAAAAAATGGCCCAGTTGTTCAATATGACCACAGACCAAATACTGAACCATGACGGAAAAATTCCGCAAGTAGTCATTATTGAAGATAAAACCGCTTCCGAACAAGTCAAACTGCTTGCTCAATTGAACGAAAAAGATAAAGGCACTGTAATGAATATTATTGATACAATGCTTACCAAACAAAAATTTCAAACATTTTTCGAGCAAAATATTCAAATAGCGAGGTAATAATTATGATAAGAACAGTAACAGTATATACTACAGAGCAGGGATACGGACACTTTATTAAGTTGGCCGAAAACTTGCATTACGTTAAAAGAATCGAGACAGTCGAAGTTCCCAAAGAAAGCATATTGGATAATATCAAGGCAGGACTGGAAGAAGTGCGCCTGTTCAAAAGAGGCAAATTAAAAACTACTCCCGCTAAAGATTTTCTCAATGAGTTATAATGTTGAACTTTCCGACAATTTCAAGAAAGAAGCAAAACAACTTTCTAAAAAATATCTTTCCTTAAAATCGGAACTGACAGAGTTATTTAAGGAATTGGAGAGCAATCCCACGTTAGGCACTCCGCTCGGCAATGATATTTATAAAATTCGCATGGCGATAGCTTCCAAAAACAAAGGAAAATCAGGCGGAGCAAGGATTTTATCGTTCGTTAAAGTTACCGAAACAACCGTGCTGCTTTTCTCTATCTATTCCAAAGGCGAAGTCGACTCCCTTACTGATAAACAAATCAAGGAACTGATAAAAGAAGCATTGGCAGAAGAATGAGAAAATACCATTAACTCGCTGTGCGATTGTTTTTTATGCGCCATTGACCATAACAGAAACAAAAAAAACAACATTTTTTTCGCAAAGAAACCCCTAAAAACAAAGCATTTAAAAAGCCGGAGACGGTCAGGAGGGCAAATTATTTAATAAAAATACTACCCGAAGAATGAGGGTGGAGATTTGTGTTAAATAATTTGACTTCCTGAACGCACCGGCTTTCCTTTGCTTTGCTTTTTATGGGTTTCTGAGAGTGATGTTTTAACTGCGCCAAAATCCCTTGTTTCTTATAGAAACTGTCAAGTTTTCGCCTGTATTTTGGGGCGGTGGGCGGGCAGAGCCGATAAATTGCGCAGCAATTTTTTGGCTTTGGAGCGGCGATGTGGTGTGAAACGCAAGCGAACACGACAAAAGCCGCTTAGCCAAAAAGTCTGGGTTTTTTCCTGCTGTCCCTGTGCGTTTTGCTGTACCAAGTTTTCCAATATCGCAGAAAGTTGTCCGGTTTAGCTGTCTTGTCTTCCGATGACCTGCCGCAGAACGCTGCACAATTTAACTGCCCCAAACGCTTGATGATACAGCTTCCGCCCGCCTTGCGCCTAAGGCCGGCATTGGCGCCCGTTTTAATGGCGCCAATGCGACTTAGGCGATGGGCGAGTTACAGATTATTCTTTGAATATTTTCATGATTTGTTGCTTACTATTCTTTTTAATATCAACATTGTACTCTTGTACTATTTCATTTGCTTGATGATGTCCCTTTTCATTTGCTTGAAACAGATACTCAATAGCCATAGTTGCTGTCTTATCGTCTATTTTAGCAATATCGCCATAATAAATATCCGTCAAACAAGAGAATACGTCAAAATATGCTTGTTGATAATCGTATTTGTTTGCCATAATCAATGCAAATGGTAAGAAACGTTCGTAACCATAGTCCAGATATTGCATACTCAATTCATAATAAGCGGAACTATCACCTTCTTGAAGTATCAACTGTGCTAATTCACTATCTGGGCGAGTTGATGAATTTATTGATTTGGCGTCATCCTTGATGTTATTTTTACAGCCAATAAAGCTGACAATAATCAATAATAATAAAATCTTTTTCATGAGATTGCTTTGTGTTAGACGTTAATTTTTATTCCAAAATTTATCCCATGAACTCGGATTCTCTTTCGGCTTCCAATCTCCTTTATATGATTCAGTTTCTTTTCCTCCTTTAAAAACTCTCCAATTCCCAGTTTCATTTGATCTTTCTTTACTTTTTATTTCTCCATCACTATTACGTTTATATTCATTGTTTTTATCCACATATTTAGCCTTGTAAGTTCCAACTTCACCTTCCGTACCAATGTAATCTCGCTGGTCTGGAGCTATCACGGTTACTCCTTCAAGTTTTGAAGATATTTCTTGAGCAAAAGAAGATTCACCTTCTCCAGTTCTACAAGAATGAAGTACAATTGTTATATTTTCTCCTTCTTTTCTATTCTTCCATGTATCGCTATGTTCATTAAGAAAGTTTTTAAATCCCTGTACAGAAGTAATTGATGTGGATTTTCCATCAACTACAGGATAAATCCCCTTGGATGTTCCATGAGCAAAAATATGTATGGCATCATCATTTTTATATTTTTGAGCTCCTTGTATAAGCGTTTTATCTTTGTCGTTATTAGGATTAAAGAATATTCGTATTTCTCTTCCGTCTGGATCTGTATATCTTATTGGATTATTGGCAAATGCGCAATAGGGTGACATGTGTGGATATTTTTCTGCTAACGGGTCTATTGTTGTAAATCTTCCAATTGCCGGGTCATAGAGTCTTGCTGAGTAATCATATAAATTGAGTCCGTGCATTTGGTCGAGTTCTTTTCCGTTATACTTATACGGTTGAAGTCCTTGTTCGGCATCACTTGCGAAACTCATTCCAAACGGATAGTATTGATTTTTCTGTTTGACTGCATTGCTTATATGAACCACTACGGCGTTATTTCCCAAATGATCTGTAACGTAAAAATAGTATTGATAATTTTCGATATATCCGCCATCGAATAAAATTCTTTTCAGTGCTCCGTTTTCATAGATCATGTTGCCAACATAATCGGTAGTCTTGCTCATTGTCAAAAGACTTGTGTTGACATCCGAACCTATCACCGGTTTTGTCGAAAAATTTGGATTATATTTCTGTACTACTTTCAATTTATTTCCTGTTGCCGAATAAATATACTCGTTTCTTGCTTCTGCCACCGGACTTTTGATGTCCATTTGCCTCGGCAAATTTAGTGAATTATATTGAATAACGTTGATTCCCTTGTTTAAATCCCGAGTCATGGCTCCATTGGCATTGTAGGTATATTCATCATATTTATCAGCATAGTCTTTGAAATCCATCGAACCTCCGAGCGAAACACTCGAACCGAAATCCAGTATCCTGCTAAATTTGATTCCATAGTACGCAAAACTCAGATTATCGATTAATCCGTATGTCGTAGGGGTTAAATTCCCGAACCGTTGCAGGGTCAGGATATTCCCGTACTTGTCGTAGGTCAGGTACATACTCCTGTTGTCGGTTTGGTTATAATAACCGCACCTCCAGAATTTTGCTTCCTTCAATCTCGACAGGTTATCATAGTAGAAGTTATATCCCAACTGGCCACATCCGAATGGATCGGGAGAACCCTTGAACTCCCAACTTATTCCCGACAAGTTCCCATTGTAGCATGCTATAGGATTCAGTCCCGTTGAAGTTGTATTGTTATAATACAAATTCTCTACATACAACGGGCTACTGATAGATGTTATCCACGACCGTATGTTGTAACTGTATGTTGTTTTTGTGTTGGAAACGACTTTTTGGTTTGTTTTCAACCTGCCCAATTCATCGTAGGTATTGTCGGCAATAGGGTATAATGTTGCTCCGCCGTTGTATTGATGAAACATGGTCGTCATGCGTCCGGCATGGTCGTAAAGATAACTGTAGACTTCCGTTTGAGTGGCTTTGCCTGTGGCAGAGTGAACATGCTGTTTCTTTGTGGGCTGACCTGTAAAATTATAGGTAAAATATTCTTTCTCTATTCCTCCGGCCAAATGGTTGTTTGATTTTGTTTGAATCAACTGCCCCTTTTTGTCATAATACATTACAGAATACAGGAAAGGAGATACTACTGTTCCGTTTGCAGCCAATTGAGCAGTTACTGTTCCTGTAAGCAGCCCTTTGGAACTCGCAGAATAATGTGTGTCATAACCGGTTTCCGGATTATATTGTGTATTTTCATTATTCAACACTTCCGGAATCCCCATAAAAGCATAACTGTCGTAATAATTAGCAGTAAGTATCTGCATACTCGAAAGAGTTAGAGTGGAAGTGATTCCCTGCGAAGAAACGATAGATAAGGTATAGCTGTTTGCCATATTTGTACGCCCGGTGTTGTAAGTAGCTTTGATTGTATTAGTTCCTAACGGATTGGCAGCAAAGTCATAAGAATTCTTACAGATACCGGTTAACACAATCCGCCCAAAAGCATCGGGAATGGAGAACTGCCACTCACTTTTCAAACGGTCTTCTCCGTCTTGCGTAAATATCAACCGGTCGGCATTGTCGTAGATATAGTAAATCCATTCTGCACCGGGTATTTTCTTAGCAATACAGCGGTTACGAGCATCGTATTTATAGGCATAAGCATAGTCGTTAAAAAGTCCTGAGCTTTCCGTCCATGTTCCGGAAGCAAAAATAGCCAAGGGAGGCAGCACACACCGAAGATTGTCGTAGATGTCGTAGATATAACAAGTCTCTATCTTTATATTTCCATCCATTTGCAGGGTATAAACCAAGCGACCGAGCTTATCTGTGGCTTGGTAAGATATATTACTGTCTTCATCTGTGGTCTTGACCACATACAACTGATTGGTTGGATAATTTCCCGAACGAGTGACACTTACCACAGTCTTGTCATCTGTAGTGGTAAAATAAGGAACAAGAAAAGAAACATCATTTGTTTGATAAGCCGTTTTTACCGATTTTCCGTTTTGATGCCAATTTTTCCCCGGCCCGAATTGTTGCTCAACACGGTTCAAAGGAGAGGCTTCATAAACCGGATAGGCGTAAGGCTCGGTATCGGAAGGGCCGAGGGTGGTATTGCCGTAAGTTGCAGTAGATTTGGTTTTGTAGGTTTCGAGCGGAATAAATGCTCCCTTGTTGCCGTCGGCCAAAGCCGGTAGCCATGCCTTATCTTCTCTTCCGAATGGATCGTATTCTTGATGGGTAACTAAATCCTTGAATGTGGGAGTAACGCCTACTTGTATTTGCTGAACGGGGCGACCCAATCCGTCGTAATATTGCACCACATCCAAATAACGATCAGTATACTCGTTGGTATAAGTTCGTTTGCGGATGTAATTTTGATTTTGGCTGGTTGTGGTTTGCGGTTGAGGTGTCCTACTTCCTGACACATTGGTAGTTATGTTTCCATTTGCACTATATCCTTCCGAAACAATGTAATACAGTCCGGGTTGTAAGGTGAGTTTCAAATAAGCATTTTGAGAGTTAGAACATGTACCCGGACCACTACTATTGGAAGCAATGCAGTTTCCTATAGGATTCAATAAATAAAGGCAGGTATTCGATACTGCCGAACCACAGTGAGAGATAACGACTTCCATATCCCGCGTGAGCGTTAATTTGTACATGACATCTTTGGTACTTTGACCAACATAATAATTTTGAGAATTATTAGTATTTTGCGTATGAGAATAAGTAAATGTCTCACTTTTTGTGCCTATATCCGTAAAAGGAATTTTGTCGAGGGTATTTTGAGATTTCAATTGCCCTTGTATGACCAACAGCGACATGAGTAATAAAATAATATTTCGTTTCATAATCGTTTCTTCTTTTAATTATTGTTTTAAAATGACTTCATCGAGCAAATAATTATCTGCCCAAATATTGACCAGGTAATGTCCCGGTGGTAAATGCGATACATTGAGTTGGAAACTGTGAGTTCCGGCGGCAAATTTCCCCGGATTTTCATTGATATATACGCTTTTGTTGATTACAGAACGTACCTGAATCTTGATTTTTGCCTCAATGGGAAGAAATATCTCTACATTGAGCATGGTACTAACCGGATTGGGGAAAACGTTGTATTTGGTTTCTTCGAGCGGATTATATTTGTTTTTTCCATTAAGATTTCTCAAAGAATCCAGTACTGCGAGATTTTCCTCATCGTCTTCCAAATAATAATGTTCTTGCGGCGGATAGAAGAATGCCGTTTCGAAATTGACTGTTTTTCCGGAATCTTCTATGATAAACGTCCTGACAGTTTCGAAAATGGGATAACGATAGCCTTTGGAAAACCATTTAAAAGTTTCAATCGATGAGTTATTTACAATCTCCGCACTGTCGGCATCTAAGAATACTTGACGAATGGTTTGGGCAGTATGAATGCGCAGCACATTTCGGAGTGTATCTCCCGAAGGCAGAATCATCATTCCGTAAGCATCTGCTTTCATTTGTGTTTCTCCGCCAGAAGTGAAAGGAACAGTAGAAGAATACAATCCTTCGGCTTGATAACCGTATTTACAACTATCGCCGTACAGCATAGGATAAACACCTGCTATTAACGGCTTGGTATATTTCAACAGTGTAGTCGGGTTTTCGTGTCCCATCGTCCACATCCGGTTTTTGCCTAAGTAGTAATAATACATTGTATAGTGTTCGGCTCCAATCAGCAATTTATCTCCTGCAAGGTTTCCCACCGGAATGGTGTCCATACCGAGAATATATATCGAATCGTTTAACGGCACAGGTGCCCAGTAAGAAAGTGTGTATTCGTCGTTAATCGATTGCAATTGCCCGAAATTCCAAAGCACATTCTCTCCCACACGCCCGGGATCTTTATATTCTACCTGTTGTTTGATAATCTCTTCACCTGCTCTGGGCAAATTCAAATCACGTTCTAAACTGTGCTGCGCTGAAAGTATTTCCGGAATGCCCCACAGCAATAAAACAGTTATATAAATATGTGTTTTCATAAATTCATAATTTTTAATTGTCAATTTTTATAGTGGTATTCGTAATCTTCAACAGTTATACCATTTACATCTTTAATTGTCTGTAAACGATTAAAGAAATCGTAAGTATAGATGATTATTGTTCCTCGAGGGTCGGTAACAGTCAATATCCCAACCGACGGTTTGTAGGTATAGGTTGTTATCATCGCATTGGGTAGTTGGGTTCGCAAATTATTGACAGTTGTAAAATCGGTAGTTGAGGGTGCAAGTTTCTTGGCAATAGTTTCTAATGCGGTTTCCGATATTTTGGCTGTTACCTCCGCATAAGTTGCATTTTCTATTTTTGCTATGGGATATTGATAGTTGTAACCCCAAAGATAAACTACTTTATCTGCGTTGTCTTTGGTAATATACTGAGGATTCCCGAATTTATCGTAGTTTTCGTATTTTAACCGGGTTTCATAAGCATTTGTTCCGTTTTTTAACAATATTTTATTTGGTGCGAGGATAGTACTATTGTTGAATGGATTATATTCCGTTTTTTTAGATTGTATCGGGGTTGTATTGAGAAATGTAAATTCTTCTATCGGAATAGAAATCATATTGGAATCAACCAAAGCTTTTTGAGTAAAAAAATCTCCCGCACCGTAATTAAGTGGATATTTATATTCTTTGATATGATTTTTCCCATCAATTGTTTCCGTAATTTTCTTTATTTTATAATTCAACGGATCGTATTCGAAATTGGTTGTTTTGCTGACTTTGTTTGTGCCGAAATATGCGGTTTCTTCTTTTTTTGTCAAATAAGTAGTGTAATTAGTAGTGGGATATACCATCAATACGGGGAGGTAACAAGCCATGGTTGCACCGAAATAAATTACACCTGTTTTGCCTGTTTTTTTACCTTTTTCATCTAATATATATACATTCACCCAAGAAAGTATATCGTAAAGTGTAAGATCTTTTTCCATTTTTCGTATATTGATATAATTCTTTTCTATATTTTCGATGTTATAAGCGTATTTTTCTACACTAATGGTATCGTTATTCTCATTCAAAATGGTAGAAGAAGTTATCTTTCCGTTCAAGATAGAGCTGTTTTGAATAGGCGTAATTTTGTTGCTTGGAATATAAATGTTATATTCGGGATATGCACTAATTTCGACAACACTATTAAATTCCACAATCTTTTTCCCTGTGCTGTTTTTTTCATCTGCCGAAAAATCTTCTATTTCTACCCTGTCATAACCTACTACCGCATCACTTCCACTGGTGGAATAATTCCAAACATTGGATGAATTTACTCTATTAAATATTGTGTAATCTGACAGCGAATGGGTTGGTTCTTTTGTATAATACTGGTCGGTAAATTTCATGGGATGAATTAATTTTCCACTGGTTGTTCCATCTTTTTTAACGTATTTATAGCGTTTTATTGAGGCGATTGTGGTATCATCCGTATAGTTGGTTATTTTCTTTATTCTTACTCCGCCTCCTTTTCCTCCATAAGCACCCAAAAAGTCATGTGATTCAAATTCAAATTCCGTTTTACCTCCTGTCGGGTAAGTAATACTTTTCAACATGCCAATAGTAATAACACCTTTATTCGTTTCTCGATTGGCACCTGTAAAATTTTGCAAATAAGAGATAACTGTCTCTCCTTGTTTGATAAAACTAACAGTAGGCAGGAGCGTATTGCCAGTAGAATAGATACCGCAATTTGTTGAAGAAGTAAATGAACCTTGATAAAGATTAGGTTCATTATTGAAATAACCCCATAAGTCTTGTGAAAAAGATGTTTTGCAGGGGAAATTCGTATTTTCGTTATACTTAAATTCATATTTCATGCTTTTTGCATTTGTATTGTCCCATTGGACAATTTGCGTTAATTTTAGTCTCTGCTTTATATAGTTACTTGCTGAAGAATAGGTAGTTCCCATACCTGTACTTGACCCTGTAAAATAGTCATAGTCGAATTGGTATTTCTTCTGTAAAGTTTTGGAAGATCGGGATATAACTCGCATATAAAGTAATTTATACGCACCTTGCATATCATTGCGAGTATCGGTGATAAATACAATACTGTCTAAAGGAGTAATAATACTGGATAGATACATTGGACTATATCTCCCTGTCCAACTGCAATTCCGATTAGTCCTATATTTTTGAGTGTTACCTTGAATGTACTCGCAAGATTCAGAAAGAACAGGTAGTTTTTGTACATTAGCACTTTTGTTGTAGTTGATTTTTACTAATGTGTTTCCTTGATAAACAATTTCAGACAAGAACCAACTTTCCAGTTGTTTAGAGGTGAATTGGTCAATGTAATAATCAATAAATTCTCTATCTCCACCGTTTGGGTTTCCTCCCCCAAATTTATATAGATAACCAAATTCATCGGTAATATGCCAAGAATTGCCCGACTTTTCTATTTTGTATTTATTTTTCTCTCCGTTATAAATATAGGCTCCTGTTGTCGGGTGTATGCTAAATTCAAAAGATTGTCCCAAGATGGAAACATTATATATATCTCTTTCTCCACTACCTATTCTTGCTTCCTTTGTCATTCGATATTCCGGTATATTTGATTCATGGTTAAATTTGGCAGCCAATTCATTTTGAAGAATACCTCCATTAAAATTTCCAAAAGTATCTCCAATTACATATCCGGACACATAAAGTGAATTTAAGTATGCATTTGGATCTACTGCATTAAAAGTAGCAGGAACTCCATCAGGCATAGGTGGATATCCAAATGGTGCTTGTGCTTGCCAATAGGGTTTTGAATAATTCAATATAAAATTCCAATCGCTGGTAGTCGCATAAGGAGTAGCTTTAGGATTGTCGATAGCTCCCACTGCGGAAACCGATATACACCCGCCTGCAATTAGATTCCAACCCAGTCCCACCCAAGTAGCTTCCTGTGTAACCAGTATTCCGGTAGCATGGTAATCCAATGAAATAGGAAATTCAAAGTCTTTTATTTTAATGGTATGTAATGGAATGTTAATACTCGGTGTCCCGGTATATTCACTTACCGGACATCCTCCATAACGCTCCATTCCCATTACTTCAGGCGATTTTGGGATAACTTGAGGAAAAGTTGGGCCTGTGTTAAAGACTTGTGCTTGTACACTGCTGTTAGCAACATATAAGATGCTAAACAGAAATACTAATTTTAATGTGTTTTTCATGAAAAAATTATAATTGTTAATAATGTTGATTATATCTTATAAACATTTATCTCGACAAATTATTCAAAAAAGAACAAAAAAATAGCGTGAAACTTAACCGTTTCCGCTCTCCAAGGTATTTGCCTAACCCGAACAAAGAGAATAAGTCAAGTCCACGCTTACGCGCAGCCATTTAACTTATTACTTCTTTGTCCTTTCTCTCTATCTATTTGGCAAATTTTAGGAGAACAAGAATTAAATTAATGTCTTTTTGTATGTCTTAAATTGTGCATATTGGCAACTGTTATTTTATCATAAACAAAATATTTTTAATTATTTAAGCGACAAATATATAGTAAGTATTTTAAAAATACAAGAATAGCGAAAGAAGAAAATGCTAAATAACCGAAAAACAACAAATAAATAGCATAAAAGTAAAAACTGAATACCCCAACTCATTAAAGCTTATAAAACTCTTCCCAACCCTTGCGCGGAGGTGCTCCTACCAACAATTGATTGGCAGCTGTGTTGTCGGTTATCTGTTTCGTCTTGCGGTCGAATTGGAACTTGGTGTTCAGTCGTTGAGCGATAACTCCCAAACAGAATACCTGACTTAAAGGCCCTGCGATGTGGAATGGCGAACGTGTTCGTTCTTGTCCCTTACATGCCAACAGGAAGTTTGCAAAATGGTTGGAAGAACTTTGAGGTACTTCAGGTAATCTCGGTTGCATTTCCACAGCTTTTTCTTCCGGAATGATGCTCAATTCGCTGCCATGACTTCCGCCTTTGAATGTCAATTCTTTGCTGTATATAATCTTGCCCGGATTCAAGCTGGCAGGTTGTATTTTTCCGGCGGGAGAAGGTGGAATATTCGGGTCGAGTGCCACATTGCTGTAGCCTTCCGGAACCGGAGGTAAATTGTTGATTCCGTCATACCAAGTAACATCACAGGCCGGCATCCCGTCTCTCTCAGGAAATCTAAAAAGAATAGTCGATGAGAAAGGGAAGAAGAATTTGTTGTGCCCATCGACATACAACATATTTACTTCTGTAGGAAGTCCCAAATTCAAAAACTCGTGAGCGGTATCGAGGATATGAGCGCCCCAATCGCCCAACGCTCCCATTCCGAAATTATACCAGCAACGCCATTGTCCGTCGATGAAATCTTTATTATAATCGTGGAAGTGAACTGCGCTCAACCAAGTATCCCAATCAAGAGTTGAAGGAATAGGCTCGGCAGGAGGAAAACCAGTCATATTGGCATCCCATTCGTGCCAACGACGTGGGTTGTTCATGTGCGCGGTAATGGCGGTAACATCTCTGATAATTCCGGCATCTTTCCAAGCTTTGAACTGGAAATAATTCGCCTCGGAATGTCCCTGATTACCCATCTGAGTTACTACTCCATATTTCTCTGCCCCACGAATCATCAATTCCACTTCGTTAAAAGTACGCGCCATCGGTTTTTCTACAAATACATGTTTGCCGAGCGACATGGAAAGCATGGTTGCCGGAAAGTGGCTGTGGTCGGGAGTACAGATACAAACGGCATCGATTTCGTTGGCCATTTTGTCGAACATTACGCGAAAATCCTGAAATTGAGGTTTATCGGGAAACATACCCATAATCTCTGCCGTATGAGGTGCTCCCATATCCGTATCGCAAAGCGCGACAATGTTACAATGCTCTGTATTGTAAAGCGACTTGATTACATCTGCGCCTCTGTTGCCGATACCGATACAAGCAAGATTTACTTTTTCGTTTGCTCCGATTTTCCGGATGACCGGTTTTCTAACTTGACTCTTACAACTGCTCAAGCCAACTCCGCTAAGCAACAACCCTGTTGCAAGCATCGAACTGTTTCTTATAAAATCACGTCTATCCATAAGTTGTTATAATTTAAGTTTTTCATGTAAATTTAATATCGGTTCAAATGTAGAGAAAATTCTTTATATTTTAGTAAGAAATTCTTACCTTTGTAGGGTAATTTTTCGACTTATGCCACAAATCTGCACTTTTTACGGATTAATAATTTTGATGAATTTCAAAGATCATGCACCACCTCATTTTCATGTTTGGTATGGGGAGTATAAAATTACTATTACCATACTTGATGGTATTGTTACGGGAGAAATGCCGCAACGAGCCTTGAAAATGGTTTTTGAATGGATGGAAATTCATAAACAAGAATTATTGGGAGTATGGGAAAAAGCACAAAAAGGAGAAATTTTGCCTCGAATAGAACCATTAAAATAATAAAATCATGTTTTTAGAAGTATCTAAGGCAAATTATTTGAATGATTATCGCCTCGCCCTAACATTCAATAATGGCGAAACAAAAATTGTTGATTTGAAGGATGAATTAAATGGAACGGTTTATTCTCCTTTGAAAGAGATTGGTTATTTTAAGAAATTCAAAATATCTTATAACACTGTAGAATGGCCAAACGGTGCGGATTATGCTCCTGAATATCTGTATGATATTGCTAATCGACAGGAAATGCAATAAGCAAGCAGAATAATTTCTTTTCGAATGGAGCAGAATATAATCATCAAAGGTGCGAGAGTTAACAATCTGAAAAATATCGATGTGGAGATTCCACGCGATAAGCTTGTTGTGATTACGGGTTTGTCCGGTTCGGGAAAATCTTCGTTGGCATTCGATACACTCTATGCCGAAGGACAACGGCGTTATGTGGAAAGTTTGTCTTCTTATGCCCGTCAGTTTCTGGGGAGAATGAGTAAGCCCGAATGTGATTATATTAAAGGAATCCCGCCTGCTATCGCTATCGAACAAAAAGTCAATACCCGAAATCCTCGCTCGACGGTTGGAACTTCGACAGAGGTCTACGACTATCTTCGTTTACTGTATGCCCGTATAGGGAAAACCATTTCGCCTGTTTCCGGAGAAATAGTGAAAAAACATCAAGTAAGTGATGTTGTCGATGAAATGCTGAAATATCCTCATGGAACCCGGTTGGCTATTTTAACGTCTATTCATTTGCGGAATGGCCGGAGCATGAAAGAACAATTAGACATCTTGATAAAAGAGGGATATTCGCGTGTTGAAGTAGCGGGAGAAGTACATCAAATAGAAGATGTACTCAATGATAATAAGCTACTGAAAAACGAAGAAATATTTTTATTAATCGACCGCTTGATTTGTTCTGATGATAACCAAACTATTTCCCGTCTTTCGGATTCTGTGCAGACCGCTTTTTTTGAAGGAGAAGGTTATTGTCTGATTAAATTTTATACCGAAAAAGAGATTGTTTCGAAAGAATTTTCCGGAAAATTTGAAGCTGACGGGATTGTCTTTGAAGAACCTACCGACTTGATGTTTAATTTCAACAGTCCGGCAGGAGCTTGTCCGGCTTGTGAGGGATTCGGAAAAGTAATCGGAATAGATGAAGATTTGGTTATTCCCAATAAATCTCTTTCGGTTTACGAAGATGCCGTTGCTTGCTGGAGAGGCGAAAAAATGGGCGAATGGAAACAATGGTTTATCGAAAATGCAAGTAAATATAAATTCCCGATTCATAAGCCTTACATCGAATTGAGCGAAGAAGAAAAAGATATTCTTTGGCATGGGAAACCGGGATTAGAAGGCATTGATGATTTTTTCAAGTATGTAGAAGAAAACCTCTATAAAATACAATACCGGGTGATGCAAGCCCGTTACCGGGGAAAAACAATCTGTCCGACCTGTAAGGGCAGCCGGTTGAAACCACAGGCTTTGTACGTGAAAATCGGAGGAAAATCGATTGCCGATTTGGTTTTATTGCCTATTACCGAACTCAAAAAAATCTTCGAATCTCTTTCTTTAGACGAACATGACAAGGCAGTTGCCAAACGGCTTTTGATTGAAGTCAATTCCCGGATTCAATTCTTGGTTGATGTCGGTCTGGGTTATTTAACCCTCAATCGTTTATCTTCCACACTTTCAGGAGGGGAAAGTCAACGGATTAACTTGGCGACTTCATTGGGAAGCAGTTTGGTTGGTTCGCTGTATATCTTAGATGAACCGAGTATCGGGTTACATTCAAAAGATACTGATTTGCTAATCAAAGTATTGCGACAACTTCAGATATTGGGAAACACGGTGATTGTGGTTGAGCACGATGAAGAAATTATCCGTGCAGCCGACTATATCATTGATATTGGCCCTGCTGCCGGACAATTAGGTGGAGAGGTTATTTATCAGGGAGACATAAATAATTTGATATTGTCTGCACGTCATTGCGAGCGTAGCGAAGCAAACCAGAAATGGATTGCTTCGGGCGAAAGCCCTCGCAATGACGGCAACAGCTACACCGTGAAATACCTGACGGGAGAAGAACAAATCGAAATCCCGAAAGTGCGGCGTCCTTGGAACAACTACATCGAAGTGAAAGGCGCCCGTCAGAACAATCTGAAATTTATCGACGTTAAATTTCCATTGAATATTATGACTGTAGTAACCGGAGTCAGCGGTTCGGGAAAATCTTCATTGGTAAGAGATGTTTTTTACGAGGCGGTTAGAAGATATTATGACGGAGTTAGAGATATTAGTGGGCAGCAGCGAGATATTTCAGGTGATTTTCATTTGGCTAAAGCTGTCGAATTTGTCGACCAAAATCCGATAGGGCGTTCTTCCCGCTCAAATCCGGTTACTTATATCAAGGCTTATGATGAAATCCGCAAGCTTTTTGCCGACCAAGCCTTGTCTAAACAAATGGGATTTACTCCCGCGCATTTCTCATTCAATGTCGAAGGCGGACGATGCGAAGAATGCAAGGGAGATGGTTTCATTACCGTTGAAATGCAATTTATGGCCGATGTGGTACTTGAATGTGAAGTTTGTAACGGAAAACGTTTCAAGCAAGAAGTTTTAGATGTGGAATATCAAGGTAAAAACATCTACGACATCTTAGAAATGACCATCAGCGAAGCCCTGACTTTTTTTGAATCGCATTCGGGAAATACGGAAACAACGTTCGGCCTGAGCCAAAAGAAAATCATCAAAAAACTGAAATGTCTTCAGGAAGTCGGCTTGAGCTATGTGAAGCTTGGACAAAGTTCTTTTTCACTTTCGGGAGGAGAAAACCAACGGGTAAAATTAGCCTTCCATTTGAGCGAAGAAAAAAGCCAGCCGACGATTTTTATTTTCGACGAGCCGACTACAGGTTTGCATTTCCACGACATCAAAACATTGCTGAAAGCATTTAACGCTCTTATCGCTCGCGGACACACAATCATCATCATCGAGCACAACATGGACGTTATCAAATGTGCCGATTATGTAATTGACCTCGGCCCCGAAGGCGGAGAAAAAGGAGGACATTTGGTCTGTGCCGGAACTCCCGAACAAATCGCCGGTTGCAAGGATTCTTATACAGGGGAATTT
>Ga0209628_10000219_pt1 | contig 33774 bp, 28 predicted proteins | sample TergutCu122P4_FD_187285 | JGI IMG/M metagenome (GOLD analysis project Ga0209628, IMG submission 187285) | Cubitermes ugandensis P4 segment gut microbial communities from Kakamega Forest, Kenya - Cu122 P4 (SPAdes) (version 2) | ecosystem: Host-associated > Arthropoda: Insects > Digestive system...
CCTGTGTCGAAGTCAGGGGAAAAAGGAGTTGTTTCTTTCCAAATCTCCATAAAGTACACTCGTCCACATCGAGAATATTACATGCAGTTTTTGTTGAAACATATCTTTCCGATTGTTTTTTTATAACAGCTTCTTCTAATTCTCGTTTCGCTTCATAAATCAAATTTTTCGCAAACACCATCAAATCGTTTGCACCAACCGCTAATGTTAGCGGACCTTCTTTCATAATTTCTTTTAAATTCATAAATAAATATTTAAATTTTGCCTTTTTTCGGAGGTGGCCACTGCTCCGATTATTTTGGCAAAACAAATATACAAGTAATAAAAATAACGTATAAAAAGGGGAATTTGAATCAGTTGTAGAAAACTGATATAAAGAAAATTCCCTCGCCCGGAGGGGATTTTTTAAGGGATTTTAAGGGGAATAAATCATTGTTTATAGTAGCTGCCTTTCAAAAAGAACACTATGTGCTTTTTTTAGTTCATCGGCTTTACTTTTGTACTTATTCTTTCTTATATCAGTAGGAAATGGAAAATTCCAATAAGTTGACAATAATCCTGCTAAATGCGTGAAATTAATATCTTTGAATAGATGTTTGTTATTTTCTTTTTTCTCTAATAGAATAAGACAAACCGCACCAAAAGTCTTTTTTTGAGTTTTAGGGTCATTGAAATGAAATATATCATTTAGTTCATCCAAATATTTAATCATATATTGTTCATCTTTCCTATTATATGCACAATAGTTTTGAATTGATTCTTTAGGTTGAGTAGTTTCTTTTTTAATTCCGGCAGTTTGAGCCTCTTCTGTGATTTGATGTTTAATGCTATTATCCGGCTGGTTAATGGCTTCATTTAAGGTTTTAATTTTTTCAGTTAAATATTTTTGAGCGAATTTTATTGTATTTATTTGATTTGTTATATTGCAGATATTATTCTTACATATTTTACATAACATCAAATAGTTTTTTCGAGTTATTCCATCCATCTGTGTGAAATCTACTTGCTTGTTCTTTTTTTCAGCTTCCCAAAATAACTTTTCTTTTTCCTTTTCCTTTTCAAACAGCCCTAAATAATTGAGCAATACAATAAAATCATTATCTTTTTGACTTAAAAGCAATTTAAGATAAATATCATCATTATTCTTGATAATCTCTTTATCAATAATATCATTTAAGGTATTGCACATTTCTTCAGGTGTGTCAATGTCTTGCAATCTTCTCTTAAATTTTTCAAAATCCATATTAACTTTTAATGTTTTTATTACTGTAAAAGTAATATTATTCTAACATATTCACAAGTTCCGTTTTTATTTCATCGTCAATGTCCCGGTAGCGAGCAAATGCTTTGCTACCTTCTTTATGACCTGATAACGCACCTACTAAATTAGGATCTTTCACTTTCCTGTACAAATTACCTATCAGTGTGCGCCGGGTAATATGTGAGGATGCTATTTCGTTTATAGGTTTTATTTCTGGATCCCTGGTTAGTGGGTTGAGTACTGTTACTTTACGAGTTATTCCGGCTGCCAAAAATATACGCTTAATATCTTTATTGTATTGATTTTGGGTTGAAAAAGGGAATAGAGTATTTGTACAATCACTGTATTTTTGCATGATTGCTTTTGCCATTGAATTAAGGGGAACTCGCACAGTAATAGGGTTGTCATCTTTTGTCTTCCGGGCGATGTATTCTATGGCTCCATTAATAAAATTTGCTTTCGTCATTTTGTATAAGTCGCCGACCCTACAGCCGATTGAACATTGAAACACAAAAATATCCCTGTTTTTAGCAATTTCAGGATGCCGGGACAGGTTAGTTTTATGAATTTTGTTAAGTTCTTCTTTTGAAATGTAATAAGGGGTTCCATAAACACATTCTTCTATTGGAAATTTCTTGAATGGATTGTTTTTTGTCAGTTCTTCTTCTTCCTTCGCCCAAATAAAGAACGTTCTTATTTTGGTAAAAATATCATTTAACGTATTTTGCCCTCGTGGTTTCGGTTTACGAGATTCCGGCACAGCTTCATAAATTGCAGGGTATTCTTCAAAAAAAATGTATTCATTTTTCAAAAAAGTTTCTATCTCATTTAAGGTGTCAACTGTAACAGTATCTAATGTTAATTCAAATGGACTGATAGAAGTTATATTTTTATAAAGTTCAAACCGTTTTAACGCCCGGACAATAACCCTAAAATTCCGTTTACGAATATCAGACAATTTCCTTTTTTCTAAAAACTTCTCAAAACTTTCAAAAAAAGATGCTTTTTTCTCTACTATATTATATTTTACAGGATATAAACATTTATCTATTTCTAAATCTAACCATTCGGAAGATAAATTGCTTTGACCTATATTTTCACTGTAAATTTCGGAAATTAAATTTTTCCGGTCGTTAACAGCACTATTGAATTCTATACGTCTTTTTTCATCATGCAAAACTTTTGCTTTTATTGCTTGTCGCTTTTCATCCCAAATATCGGAATTGATAGTGAGTTCGCTGGTGTGAAACAACTGTAAAGAACGCCCATCTCTTAACCGGAAGCGAACATTAACCTCTTTCGCTTTTTTACTTGTGCTTGTCCGAATAAATGCTGTTACTGTAGCCATATTGATTTGTTTTAATATCGTGGTGCAAATATAGTAAATTTGCACCACAAAACCGCAAGAATCTGAAATAATTTGAAAAGTTTTGAAATATTTTTTGAATATGTAAACTATTGATTACATTTGCATTATGATTGAATATTGGTTATTTTTAGGAGGTTATGAAAGTGGTAAGAATTTCAATAGTGAAGCCCGGCTCTGGGTACTTTTAAGAACGCTAATTATCTAAAAATAAGATTGTTAGCGTTTTTTATTTTAAATTTTGTCCCTTTTCTGTCCCTCAATTCAAGTTAAACTTTCGGCAGTTTTTTTGTTTATGCGTTCTTATTTGAGTTCCTTATTAATCTTGTCGTCGAATCCGTAAACATCGTCGGCAAAATACAATTTCCGTTCTTCGGGGAAAACGTAAACGGTAAAATAATCAATAAAAAGGGGAATTTTTTCTGCTAAATTCACGATATCCGGTAATTTCGTTAATGCTCCTTGTTTTGCTAATTGTTTCCCTTTTTGGGTTAAAGGAGGTTGGTCTATACTATATCTCAAACGGTCGAAATAAAGGGAATCTTTTTTTGCAAGACAAAAGAATGCAAAATCCATTGGTTTTTGAATTCTCACACAACCATGACTAACGCCTCTTCTCGTATAATTAAATGCCCTTTTAGCCGGTGTATCGTGTAAATAAACAGCAAAAGGGTTACTGAACATAAACTTAATGCGACCTAATGAATTGGCATCTCCGGAATCCTGTTCTACGGAAAAAGGAAACGTTTTAGGATTCTTAAATGTACTCCAATCAATAGTATCCGGGTCTACAACCTCGCCATTGCGAGTAACTTGCATGTTGTGTTTCTTGAAATATTCGGGGTCTTTTTTTATCAGAAAAAATATTTCTTTTTCAACAATGCTGCGTGGCACTTTCCATGTCGGATTCAAATTGATATAAATAATAGCGCTTTCCAACAGGGGAGTCTGGTTTTTAAACGGTATGCCGGCACAAACATTCATCTTTAGCGTTTCGCTTCCCGGTTCTACTGCGATCAAATGATATGCGGCAACATTGACTTCCACATATTTCTCAGACAATGCAGTTTGACGTTTCCACCGGTAACGTTCGAGATTAGCAGTAATTTTATCCACATAATACGACATCGGACGGTTAAGCGCATCGATCGTTATTTTCCCAACTTCCTCATCTTCAGGATAAGAGTTATTCCGCCTGAAAGTATTGATTGCTCTCATCAATTCGGGAGTAAGGGTTTTATACATAACTTCAGCGTTTCCATCATGCGGCAATTCGCGGGTTATCATTAATCTTTGGGCAATCAACGGCATCACTTGGGAGGCCGAATCGCGAAGTTTATATCCCTTAGCATCTTTTGCAAAAGGAATCTCACTGAATGTCGTGTCTGAGATATTCCGGTAATATTGCAATGCCTTTTGCATTTGAAGATAAATCGAATCTTTGGGCTGAACTTCCGACAATAAATAAACCAACCGTGTCCCTATATTTGCAAACACAAATTGATGAAAAGCCGAATCGGGTTCTTGCAATGGAATAAAATAATCGTTAGGAAATGTCTTTTTCACGTTAACAAAACCATATCTCATTCCGGAGGCATAATGATAAACCGATTTTGTAGCCTGTTTTTCCAACCGAGCTAAAGCCAAATACAGGGCAGGCTGCGATTCGGAAAACGAGCCGGTCACGATAGAATCTCTTAATTCCTTGATTGTTTTTACTGCAAATAAATCGGGATTAAGTCCGTGATTTACAGCATTGTTTAGATAAAAGAGCAGGGTGTCGATTTTCACTATGTCTAAAGTGTCTTTTACCCAAACAGATTCATAATTGTTATCCTTGTAAAATTTATCTATCAGGTCTGTACCCGAAAAATAATTTTGCAAAGAAAGTTTCAACTCTCCCCGATTGAAATCAGGATACAATTTTTCAAATTGTGATTTGTAAAAAATATCCGAAATCGAATGAATCTCACTCATGCCCTTCGATCCGCAAGATACTAACAAGAAAGAAAGCAAAAGCAAAAAATAATTAGCGGTTTTCATTTAGAATAAAGTTCAATATTAGTTAGTGCATTTTCATTTTGCAGTACAAAGATAATCTTTTTATTTTGAAATAAAAAGGTTTCTCGCTTTGTTCGGAATCTCTACTTTACAACCACCCGTTCCCCTGCCGTATGTGATACAAATTCAGGTGCGTACATGGATTGAATGGTTGTGATACCGTTGGAATATTCGCCTGTTCTTGTTACAAACAACGGATATTCAAAAACATACGTTCCCCTCGGTAAATTATGGAAAAAGAAGTTCATCGAGGCATCTCTCGTGCTTTGATAATAAACAACTCTTTCTCTCCAGCGGGTTCCGGAAATTTGCTCGACAGGTTCGAAACAAGAACCGCGCATATCTCTCAACATCACAAATTCCATATCGCGGTCGGTACGCACCGTTAAGCGAACAATGGCTCTGTCTCCGACTTTAAGCGGATTACCGGCAGAAACAGGTTCTAATGTTCTTCCGGCAGAAGTGACTTTTTCGACAAAGAGGCTTTTTTCGACATTCAAGCCGGTTTTTGCCTGTGTAATTTTATCCAAATCTTCGAAATATTGCCAGAATAATGCACCATAAGCCGGACCTTCATCTTTTTTCGTAATCGTTACTTTACTCATATCCGGAGTGATTTCCGGTGCTCCGAAAACCCTTCTGATATAACCGGTTCCGGCTTCGGCATTTCTCATATCAATAGATATATTTCCGAGTTGAATATCTACTTTGCCTTCGCTTTCCAACCAGTTATTGCCGGTTTTCAGTAAAATGTAAACCGCATTTACCGTAGCGGGCGTACTTTCCCAAAGTTGGGTTTGCTTTTGTTTCAATAACCACAATTTCATATCGTCCATTTCTTGCGGAGTTGCTCCAACTTCGTTGAAAGCCTCCATGATAAATGTATGTGTGGCGGTTGCGCTTTGGAACATAAACGCGCTTGCATTGTTATTCGCCCAAAACATTCCCATATCTTTTTTGTTGGAGGCGTGTTCGCGCAACGATTTCAAGATGTTTTTGGCGACAGCCTCTTTCCCGGTTCTTTGCATCAAAGTAGCCGTGATGGCGCGGGCATATAAATTGTTGGTTCTTGCCCAATGTTTTTCTGCGATTCCGGAATAGAATCGAGCCGCCTCTTCAGTTGCTCCGAAAGGAATATCTTTGTAGAAACTTCTTACGAAAAGATATTCTAATTGAGAAGTTGAAATAGAAGTCGTTTTCTCCCAACCTTTGTTGTTTTTCTTCAGATTATCGAAACTTTCTTTGAATCTGGCATCGATGAAATCAATCGCCTGACGTTGCATTTGCTTAACATCGTCGTTGTAGGTTACAGCGTTGAGTAGCGACAATTGTCCCATGCCGTAAAGCATCCATTGCGTAATAGAAACACTTGAACCCATGCCTTTGAACCACGACCAACCTCCGTCGGGCAGTTGTAATGATTTCATTTTGTCGATAGCCATCGCACTCAAATTGTTCGAACGGTTGATATCGAACAATAAAACCAAGCGTTGTTTTTGTTCGGTTTCATCTCTGGCCTCGAGTACCCAAGGTGTTTCTTCGAGCAATACGGCTTTCAACTCTTGATTCCTTTCCAAGTTAGAAAGCAGGGTTTCTTTGGTTCCGCCTTGCGCTGTCCAAACGTTGATGATTTGTTTAATTTTCGGAGTACTGTTGGCAATATGCGTTGCCAATGAGTTGGCATAATAGGCAGCAAACCAAGAAATTACGTTTTCATTATCGGGAGTAGTCATTGCCGGTAATGCTTGTACGGCATACCACGTCGGATTAGATGCAAACTCCAATGTCAAGCGGTAGTTTTCGAGCGTTTTCGAATTGTTTTGCGCCATTCTGTCGAAAGAAAACGAGCGGGTTTGTTTTCCTGAAATATTCAAAGGCAGACTTTCGGTTACCATCATTCGATTCGGCAAAACAGGCAACAGATGTTGTTCTCCATCGCTGAAATTAGTCGATTTCGCTACTATTTTGCAGGCAGTCATTTCGATATTTGTGGGAACATCAAAAGTCCATGTAACAGCCGTTGTTCTGCTCGGCTCTACTGAGAAATCTTGGGAATCATTAAGGATGTTAAGGATATTAGGGATGTTAGTGTTGGGATCGAAAAATTCGATAGATATTTTTCCGGTGATGGTTTCATCCGAGAGATTGGAGATGTTTGAGGAGATAGTCATTTTATCTCCGTGGCGGATAAATCTCGGCATATTGGGCGTTACCATCAATTTTTTCTGACTGATGGCCTCTTTGATGATTTGGCCGTATTTTAAATCTTTGGTATGGGCAATGCTCATAAATTTCCAAGTCGTATTGCTTTCTGGAACGGTAAATGAGATAAGCGTTTCTCCGGCCTCATTGGTTTTCAACTGAGGATAGAAGAATGCCGTTTCATTGAAGTTTTCACGGATTTGAACGGCAGATTGTTCTTGTTCTTCGTTGATAACAGAATTAGGATTAAAAACCTGAGATTTAGATAAAACTGTACTTTCTGTTCTCATTTCATTTACAACGGCATTATCTGATATATCCATCACAGCCATAGGCACTGGAGCAGCAGCCAAACGCTCAACATTATCGCCACCGCCCGACATCATTTGTACTCCGGCAACACTTCGTCGTAATGACATTGCAACAGAGTTATTTAAATTCAATCCAAACCAATTAAAAGAATCGAAACTGAATTGTGGTGTTTCGAGGAATTTCGAATCTATACGAATAAAAGTGTTTGAATTATTAAACTCCGAACCTTGTTGGAAAAAAGGCGACCATAAACCGACACGAAAAACAGGATTGAAATTCCAGGAGTGAGCGAAAATTCTATCCAAAGAGGCATCATACATTCCGGCAAGGATTTCTGCTGAAACCGGTTTTTGATTCGCATCACGCACTGAGATTTTCCATTCTTCGCTTTGTCCGGGGAGCAATCTGTCACGGAAGACTTCCATGTTTAGTGTTAGATTTCTGTCGGGTTGTTTGCGACGAATTTCGATATTTTGATTGAAAACCATGTTGTCTTTCACAAAAGTAAGACTTACAACCACACCGGTTCCGTAAGATTCCAAGAAAGGAATTTCCAATCTTTTATTTTCGTTGTTTAATTCAAAACGAGTACCTGATAATCTTTTGCCGTCTTTGAAAATCTCATACAATACAAATACATTTTGAGCCGACGAACCGTAAATAATTTCGGCTTTTTCTCCTACTTGAACAGTTGTTTTTGGAGTCAATAACCATTCGTAAGTCAAAATTGCAGGACGTTTATCTTTAGCTGAAAAAAGAATAAAATCCTGTTCGGCTGTTACTTCCCGGCCTCTGTTGTCGTTTGCTTTAAGAGCAATCCGGTATTTTCCCGATTCGATAGTTTTCAAAATATTCAAATCAAGCGGTTTTCCGGAGGAGAAATTTCCTGAGGCAACTTTTTTATCTTGTTTCCAATTGCCTTCTTCTCTTCCTGAAGTCAATTTGCCATCTCCTATTAAACGGTATATTTCGAAAGTTCCTTCTGTTGCGATGGGATTTCCTGATAAGTTCAGAGCATTAACGGTAATTTTGGGCAAGTCGTCTTTATCTACATTCGTTTCTAATCCGTTAACGGTTAAATACATCGACCGGTCTCCGATAGAAATCGTCGTTCTTGAGGTTTGAGTTTCGCCATTCGTATTCGTTACGGTTGCCTCAATTTCGTAAGTGTAATAAACGTTTGGACGGTTTCTATCGCTAAATAATTTTTCGGCATTGAAAGAAATTTCAAAACTTCCATCGTCTTTTGTCTGTACGAAACCTTCAGCAATTTGAATCGGATTGCTTCTCATAAAAGAGAAAAACCAGTGCGGACGTTGTACAACACGATATTGCACCCTGACATCTTGCAGGTTAACCCCTGAAAATGTTTTTGCCTCACCTCTTACGGTCACTTTATCGCCAAAACTGTAGGTACTTTCGTTGGGCAAAAATCGAATATCAAAAGTCGGGCGTTTATATTCTTCTACCCTGAAAGAACAGGAACGTCCTCCTTGGTCTGACTGAATAGTAAATAATCCGTTCAATAAATTTTGAGGCAAAACAAATTCTCCGGCAAAAGAACCAAATTCATTGGTGGTGAAAGTTTGGGTAGTTACCTCTTTGAAATTAGCATCACGAAGCGTTAGTCTATACGTTTTATTCGTCAATACTTTTTGTTCGCTTTCTCCTATCCGGCCGGCAATACCTTTGAAGTAAACGGTTTGACCGGGGCGATAAATACTTCTGTCGGTAAATAAATCCAACTGTTCGATAAATTCGTTGGGTTGGCGGAAAGTAGAACTCCAAGGAATGTTGGACAAAAGCAAGGCAGTGTCGTTTCCTAAAGTTACGTTATAGAAAGTGATGTTGTTATCTGAACTTCCCTTTGCCAATCCCGATTTGTCGGTAACAGCCGAAGATACAAGATGGGGATTATTTCTTACCGAATTGTAAAAATTCACTTTGGCACCTGCCAGCGGTTTGCCGGAAATACGGTCGACAACTAAAAACTCACGTCCTGAAGCCAACGTTCTTGAAATGGCAGCCAACCGGCTTACCGAAAAATGTTGGTTAGCAATGGCATTTTTATCTTTATCGGTATAAACCACATATTCGTAAGAACCAAGCGATTTCATTGGGATTTTTACAATCGTATCTTGGTCTTGAAAAGGTTTTTCATTGATTAAATCGATTGTTTTTTTCTCTATTAAAACACCTGATGTTCTAAATAATCCGTTTCTCGACCAGCGATTGCTGTTTTGATATGCTGCTACCGGTGCATTGATTTTATAAATTTCAATCGTAAGCTTGTTTACGTTTTTATATCTTACGGTCAACTCCAAATCTTTTTCGGGATAAACCACATTGGGAGCCTGTATATTAGCAAAACTTGAAGTGATTTGATTAAGAAGATTTTTCAACAGATTAATTCTTTCATAATTGGGGTAACGCTCGATACCATCTATACAAATTTCGTATGCTTTTCTCCTATCCTCATCATTTACGCCTTGATTAAAATAATAAACCGCTTTTTTGTAAAGAATTTCTACGCAAATTTCGTTTCCGGCATATTGTTTTTCGAGTTGGCTAAGAGCATTTATATAAGCATCTCCTGCCTCTTCCGATTCGGTATTGTTTAAAATGAATTCTAATCTGTCTAAATCCGCAATTAACAATGCCAACGGATTATTTTCTTTCAACCGGAAAGTCAATAATTGCTGATAAAGTTTCAATGTCAACGGTATGAAATCAAAATCATTCGCTTCAATTGAAAAATTCACAAATTCTTCTGCCGGTGCAAAATAACGTGTATCTTGGATTCTTGTTTGAGGAAAAAAGTTAGCCGTTTGACGATTCGCAGCATACTGGCTAAACAATTCAATTGCCTGATTGACTAAAAAGTCATACATAGTAGGCCGCAGCTTTTGCGAAGATGTTCCCTGATTCAAAATATCGGCATATTCCGAGACGTTTGTCGCTTGCAATTCTTCTTTTTGCTTAACAGAAAGCAGGGCATGTTCGGTTATTTTTTCGATGAAAATATTTCCCGTCCATTCGCGAATATCTGCCGGAGCAGCACCCATAACAGCCGTGCGCTGATTAATGGTAAAGCTATTGGATTGATAATATTGAGCATACAAATTCGCCAAAATGGAATGAAGTACGCTTTTTTCCACCACATTCGGATTTTCCTTGTTATAAGTTTCAATTTCTTCAATTAATTGCGGGAACCTGTCCCTGTCGATTGCCAATTCCATTCTCATTCTATGGATTAGCGATTTGATTAATTGCGGACTGTTTTTTTCTTTCAACGCTTTCATATAAATCTCATTAATCGTTTCTAATGCCGATTGTGGCAATGATGCTCTTTCGTTTTGTTCCACCGTATTCCAAAGATAAGCATACGTTTGCGGAGTTACACTCGGAGTTTTTGTGCTTTGAGCAAAGAAAACACTTCCGGCAGCTACCAATACAAGGCAAAAAGTCAGGAGAAACAATCTTGTTTTCATATAGATGTATTTTTTATTGTTTTATCGTAGATGCAATTTTTGTAGAAATTCCATAAATCAGGGGGCTAAGGTAAATGTTCAATTTTCCAATGCCCTCCTTTATCTGAGCCAACACGAATAATTACGCGCTCGTTTTTCAATTTTTCTATGTGTTTTTGAACAGCCGAAGGATTGATTTGCAGCGTTTCAGACAGTTCTTTTCTTGTGATTTTCGGGTTGTTTCGTATCAGTTCAAATACTTTAGCAAGATTTTCCGACCACTTTTTCTGACCACCTAAGCATTCTTTCTGACCACTTTTACCGACCACCGTCTTCTGACCACCATCTACATTTTCAGTTGGCACAAAATGTATATGCAATTCTCTGTTGTTCAGAACATTATTTTCGCCAAGCAAAAGATTTTCAAAAAAACGCTCTAAATATTTATTAGTAGCATAAACATTGTTTTTCAGGTTTTTGTAATTTGCCCTCACAAGTGCATTTCGGAAATACCACGAATGTCGGGCAAATAAATCATTGCTTATATCATTGAACCCAAGCTTGCGAAGATATTTTATTAAAAAAACTGCCGTAGTTCTTGTGTTACCTTCGCCGAAAATATGAATTTGCCACAAATCCGCAGCGAAATGAGCGATATGTTCAATAATCTGCTGTTGGCTTAATCCTTTGTAGTCGAATTTTTTTTCCTGTTCAAAATCATATTCGAGCGTTGCACGCAAATTATCAGCATCGGCATAAAGAACAGTTTCGCCATCTAAAACCCACTCGGATTTGGTAATATTGTAGTCGCGGATTTTCCCTGCAAATTTGTAAATTCCGCTAAAAAGTCGCCTGTGAATATTTAGATAAGAAACAGGCGAAAAGGAAAAAGTTTTTTCAGACAATATTTCGGCAATGCGAGCCGAAACTTTGTCTGCCTCTTCGGTGCGGTCATCTCCATCAGCTACCATGAGAGGTAATGATTTGTAATACGCATCAATACGATTTTTGACCTCTTCAAAAGTGATGTCGCCTTCAATATTTTGCTTGGCGATTTCGATAAGATAGACAGAAGGTCTCAAGCCATCAACTTGCTGCAAGCCGATTGCAGTTTGCCAAATAATACCCTTTTCTTTTTTGTCGGGTTCGCCTTGTCTTATGTATTCTTCAAAATTGTACATTAATTATTGTCACTTGTTTATGTATTCACAAAAATAGAATAAATTTTACTCTTTCTTGTTAATTAGGCATTTTTTATTTTATTTTGCGGATTAAATAAAACAATTATGAAACCTGACGAAAACAACAGCATTTTTGAATTAGCGACCGGCTTTATCAATGAAACTTCCGAACACATTTTTCTTACGGGAAAAGCAGGAACCGGAAAAACTACTTTCCTGCGGCATATCCGGAATAATACGCACAAACGAACTGTCGTTGCTGCTCCTACGGGCGTAGCTGCAATCAATGCCGGAGGAATTACCTTGCACTCTCTTTTTCAATTGCCTTTCGAGCCTTACGTTCCCGGATTTTCTCCCAATTCGTCGCAAAAAAATCGTTTCCGTTTTTCTAAAGCGAAATTAGATTTATTGCGCCAATTAGAATTGCTGATTATCGACGAAGTTAGTATGTTGCGTGCCGATACGCTCGATGCGATTGATGATACTTTGCGAGGAATTCGCAGAAATCCCAAACCTTTTGGCGGCATTCAGATTTTGTATATCGGAGATATGTTTCAATTGCCTCCGGTTGCTAAAAATGACGAATGGCGACTTTTGAAAGATTATTATGCGAGTACGTTTTTCTTTCATTCCAAAGCATTTGAAAAAACAAATCCCGTTTATTTGGAATTGAAAAAAGTATACCGGCAAAGCGATCAGCGTTTTGTCGATCTGTTGAATAATGTTCGAAACAATTGCCTCACGGCTGCTGATTTGGGAATGTTAAATAGTCGATTTTATCCCAATTTTTCACCACCGAAAGAGGAAAATTACATTACGCTCACTACTCACAATTATAAAGCCGACCAAATTAACAACAATCAATTAGCCGGTTTGCAGGGGAAAGAATATGTTTATCGGGGAGAAGTAACGGGCGAGTTTCCCGATTATGCTTTGCCAACGGATATGCAATTGCGTTTGAAAGAAAATGCACAAATCATGTTTATCAAAAACGACCCGTATGGGAACTATTATAACGGAAGAATTGCCACCGTCAGCCGGATTTTAGAAGGTGAAGGTCAGATTTATGTGTATTTACCGGAGAAAAACACTGAAATATTAGTACAAAAAGAAATTTGGAAAAATATAAAATATACCCTCGACAAAGAAACCGGTCAGGTTTTGGAAGAAGAATTAGGGTCATTCGTACAATATCCTCTAACATTGGCTTGGGCTGTAACCATTCATAAAAGTCAGGGATTGACTTTCGACAGAGCGATTATCGACATCGGTTCTTCCTTTGCCGCAGGTCAGGCGTATGTGGCTCTAAGTCGATGCACTTCTTTGGAAGGGATTATCCTTGATTCCGAAATTCGTCCGAGTTGTGTTTTAACCGACGAATATGCTCTTAGTTTTAGCAAAACAGAGAAAGACGAATCCGAACTTCAACGACTTTTCACAGATGGGAAACAAAAGTTTTGGGCAGAGCGACTTTTGATGTATTTTGAATGGAAAGAGATGTACATGATTCTGCGAGAATTTGAGAAATTGCTGGATGATAAAACTTCCGACGAATTTCACGCTGCCCAAACCATTTTGCATAATGCCAAAAGAAAGGTTCGGGAATTGGAAGATACATCACTCAAATTTCAACAACAACTTTCTCGTTTAATAGAACAGGAACATCAAACACAAGATATTACTCCTTTAAAAGAACGTTCGCAAAAAGCTGTAATTTATTTTCATGAAAATATTGTTGAGCATATTTTAAAACCATTGCAACACTATATCCAATATTTTCCTAATCCGAAAAAAGCAAAAACGTTTTACAAAAACATTATTTCTATCGAAGAAGATGTTAAGTTGTTTATGGAAAACATGAAACGGGTTCGCTATAACAACATTCCTTTGGCCAACGATTTAGATTTGATAGTTCCCGAAAGAAAAGATGTTTTCTCTGCCGCAACTTCGACAAATGTTTCAACGAAAGAAAAAGTCGAAAAAGAAAAGAAATCGCCAAAAGAAAAAACTCCGCGACCCGAAAAAGGGGCCTCTCAACAAATGACGTTAACGCTTTTCAAAGAAGGCAAATCGATAGAAGAAATTGCAGCGATACGAACATTGGCAACTTCAACCATAGAAAGTCACTTGGCCTCTTTTATCGGCATGGAATTATCTATCGAACAGTTTTTGAAAAAAGAAGATTTAGATGCAATTATGCCTGTTCTTCAACCTTTTTTGAATGAGAAAAATCCTCCGTTCAAATTAATATTCGATAGATTAGGCCGGAAATACAGTTTCGGGCAGCTTCACATGGCATTTAATTATGGCACAAAATTGAAATAATATTATAAAAATGTTGTATATTTACGGAACGAGAACAAAACTATGAAAATAGACAATACAAATTGTGTGATATATATTGGTAAGTATTTTACTGTCGAGTGGTATTATGAAGAAAACGGTTATAGTCAAGCATATGAATATTTTTTGACCAAAGGAGCCTTCAGAAACGTAAGTTTTTGGTTTTGGTAAAGCGCATTTCTGATTTTGGAAAAATATTTGATATTACAAAATTCTGCAATGAAGGAAATGATATTTACGCCTTTAAACCGCAACCCGACAGATATTTATCATTTTTTGTGATAGATAAAAAAATCATTGTAACAAATGGGTTCTGCAAAAAGACAGATAAATTACCTTATTCGGAATAAAGAATTAGCACTACGATACAGAAATAGTTACTTAAGCAGGTAAGTTTTATGGAAACAACTTTTGATAAATTTATAACAAATAATACCGAACAAAAAGCTTTGTTCGACAAGGAATATGCCGAATTTTCACGTTCAGAAAAAGTGTTGGAAAATTTGGGGAGTGAGCGACAAGTAAAACCAATCGTTACAAAAAGAAAAAACTATCACAGAGAATATACCACCTGTATAGAATGATATTCTTATTATTTGATATGTGCGACTTTTTATTTAAAATTTTAGCATTATGCCACTATTATTCGGCTGGTACACTTTTTTAATTAAAGCATATACGTTGAGCGAATTGGGTATTCCGACAGAAGGCATCCTCGAAAACGTGCAAATAGAAATAAGGCAACGATGTTTTCATCTGTTCTGGATTCCATTTTTCAGAGTGGGAAAAGTATACGCCTGTCGACGAGCCGACCGTAAATTGTACAATCTTCCGCCCGAATTAGAAGGTTATCTGAGAGCTAATATCAGGCCTAAAACACCGTGGTATGCCTATATCGGTCTCATATTGGTTGCCGTAGGGTTTCTTATTTATACGGCAAACGAGAAATATAACGATTACGAAACGAAGAAACATATTGAAGAGTTGCACAAAACCAAACGGGAGATAATGACAAATCCCATGGTAACAGACCGATATGCCATTTATACCGACAAATTTCATAATAACTTCTTTTTAGAAGTGATGAAAACGAAACCGGACTCGGCATTTGTCAATATAAAAATCAGAGTAAGAAAAGGAGATAAACCTTATTCTTATGGTACGTTTCCCGACACGGAGGATTTTGTCATTGCATCGCAATGGATAGCTAATCAAGATATGTTAAAAGCTGCGGTTATAGAAAATTACAGTTGCCAAGACAGCTTGCAATTGTACATACACGACTTGGGAGGAATAACTTTTTTTGCCTTAAAGGAAATGTGGCGATACAATAAGGAATATTGGTAGCGCTATGAACATCAACAACTTCGTATAATGAAAATGCACATAACCCACATGTGTTAAATATAAATAATCTGTCGATTTGGCAGAAAAATCTGTCATCCCATTTTTGGCATATCATTTGATAAAATCTTGACGTAAAATGAATGTAAACTAAAAAAAGAATATGTTAAATTATGGGAAAAATTATCGGAATTGACTTAGGAACCACAAATTCTTGTGTTTCCGTAATGGAGGGTAACAAGCCTGTTGTTATCCCCAACAGCGAAGGGAAAATGACAACTCCTTCAATTGTTGCTTTTGTTGACGGCGGTGAGCGCAAAGTCGGCGATCCTGCTAAACGTCAGGCTATTACCAATCCTACAAAAACCATTTTCTCTATCAAGAGATTTATGGGTGAAACTTATGATCAAGTTCAGAGAGAAGTTTCTCGCATACCTTATAAAGTGGTAAGAGGTGACAACAATACTCCGCGCGTGGATATCGACAGACGTTTGTATACTCCGCAGGAAATTTCTGCCATGACGTTGCAAAAAATGAAGAAAACTGCCGAAGATTATCTTGGCCAAGAAGTAACGGAAGCGGTAATTACTGTTCCTGCTTATTTCAGCGACTCTCAACGTCAGGCTACCAAAGAAGCCGGAGAAATTGCAGGCTTGCAAGTAAAACGTATTATCAATGAACCGACTGCCGCTGCTTTGGCTTACGGTTTGGACAAAGCTAACAAAGATATGAAAATCGCAGTATTCGACCTCGGTGGTGGCACATTCGATATTTCTATCCTTGAATTGGGCGACGGCGTGTTTGAAGTGAAATCAACCAATGGTGATACTCACTTGGGTGGAGATGATTTCGACCACGTAATTATCGACTGGTTGGCTGAAGAATTCTTGAAAGACGAAGGCTTGGATTTACGCAAAGACCCAATGGCTCTGCAACGCTTGAAAGAAGCTGCTGAAAAAGCTAAAATCGAGCTTTCAAGCTCAACTTCAACTGAAATCAATCTACCGTATATCATGCCGGTCGACGGTATGCCGAAACACTTGGTTAAAACATTAAGTCGCGCGAAATTCGAACAATTGGCCGATAAATTGTTTAACGCTTGTATCGCTCCTTGCGAAAAAGCAATGAGAGATGCCGGATTAAGAGCTTCCGAAATCGACGAAGTGATTTTGGTAGGAGGCTCGACCCGTATACCTGCTATTCAAGAATTAGTAGAAAAAACATTCGGCAAAGCGCCTTCTAAAGGTGTGAATCCCGACGAAGTTGTTGCTATCGGTGCTGCTATTCAAGGCGCTGTTTTAGCCGGAGATGTAAAAGATGTATTGTTGCTCGACGTAACTCCGCTTTCTTTGGGTATCGAAACCATGGGTAGCGTGATGACCAAACTAATCGAGGCGAATACAACTATTCCGACTAAAAAGTCCGAAACTTTTACAACTGCTGTCGATAATCAGCCTTCGGTAGAAATTCATGTATTGCAAGGCGAACGTCCTTTGGCAAGAGATAACAAAACGATTGGCCGTTTCCACTTGGATGGACTTATGCCTGCTCAACGTGGTGTTCCTCAAATTGAAGTTACTTTCGATATCGATGCTAATGGTATTTTACACGTTTCTGCAAAAGACAAAGGAACCGGAAAAGAGCAAAGTATCCGTATCGAAGCTTCCAGCGGTTTGAGCGATGCTGAAATCAAACGCATGAAAGACGAAGCTGCTGCCAATGCCGAATCCGACAAGAAGGAAAAAGAAAAAATCGACAAGTTGAATCAAGCCGACAGTATGGTTTTCCAAACAGAAAAACAACTGAAAGACCTTGGAGATAAACTTCCTGCCGACAAAAAAGCAATAATTGAAAGCGGTTTAAGCAAACTGAAAGATGCTCACAAAGCGCAAGATATTGCCGGAATCGATGCTGCAATGGCAGAAATCAACAATGCTTTCCAAGCTGCAAGTCAGGATATTTATAATGCGCAGCAACAAGCCGGAGGGGGTAATCCTCAAGACTTCGGGCAACAAGACCCGAATGCCGGAGGAAATCAAGGCGGCAATGACGGTAGCGTTACAGATGTTGATTTTGAGGAAGTGAAGTAAAATTTAATAAAAGTCCTCGTCCTTTTTTTAGAGCGAGGACTTATCTTTTAAGCAACCTTAGAAAAATAATAGTATGAATAACATATCACTTAAACAAATCAGAGAACAATTACAGTACAACTTACAACGATTCGAATGGAAAGCAGTAAAAAAAAGTACTCAACAGGGAACTTTTATTGAACTAAGTAACCTAAACTCAATTCGTTCAGTCGTTGATAATATCGCCAATATTGGACTATTTAGCAACTTAACAGATTCGTTGAAAAAATCCGTAATTTATACAACTGTCAATAATCAAATGACAGTACAGTATTCAGAGGGTGTTCAAATTGATAATGACTTTGTGTACTTAAAAACACTTTGTTCTAATTTCTTGGAAGTACTTATAAAAACAATTCCTTCTGAAGATATTAATTCAATAAATATTAAATTACCTCCAATTTCTGATTTCGACGAATTATCTAAAGTTTCCAGAGAAATTCATATTGGCTTAACACAAGTAATCTATTCCGATGAGATTCAAGGAGAAACCAAAATTGTAAGCGTAGAGAATGGCTCAATTTGGCTCAATGTTTTTGTTGGCTCTGCAGCAGCACTTACTTTAATCGCAAGTTTGATTTGGTCATCTGCAGTAATTTTTAAGAAATTTCAAGAAGGTAAATTGCTTGCCGAGCAAGTGAGAGGGCTTAAAGTAAAAAATGAAAGTTTGGAAGAAATTTTAAAGGCTCAAAAAGCAGCAACAGAATTAATGATTCAAGCAGAAGCAGAACATATACAAAGTGAGCATTTTAAAGATAATGAACCAGAAAATCTTGAAAGGATTAAAAATTCAATTTCAATTTTCGCAGAACTAATAGGACGAGGAGCTGAAATACAACCTGCTTTAGTAGCACCTGAAAATGTTTCAAACTTGTTTCCAGACCCAACTAATTTAATTGGTTTGGAGTCAAAAATCAAAAAATTAGGACCTGCAAATAGTTAATTCTGACTGATGCCATTTGTCTCGTTAGAGAGCTTACCTAATTAAGCAGTACGCTAAGCGTACTGTATGAGGCATCTATCTCTCTCCCCCCTTGCCTGCATCGCAGGCTCACACATTAGGTTTGCCTGCAATGCAGGCAAAGGATGTATGTATATGACTGAGGTACAGGCGGATTATTCTTTCACTACCTTGCTGACTGACACTCCTTTATCAGTATAAACTTTAAGTAGATAGAAACCTTTCAATAAGTCTGATACAAGTATTTTTTCTTTGAAGTTGTTTTCCTGCAACAGTAAATTTCCTGTTAATGAGTAGATTTCAACTTTTTCTACCGGCAAATCCGACTTTATGAAAATTTCGTCTTTGGCAGGATTTGGGAAAATTGACAACTGGTTGATAAGGACTTCGTCTATTCCAGTCGGAATTTCTATCGTTACTTGTACGTCAAGAACTGTTCCGTCAAATTGTTGTGTATCCATATCAAGCGGATTATTGTTTATATCTTGTATCATATTACAAGCATAAATATCAGGAGGTAAAGTGATAACACCGGAAATACTTATTGTCTTTGTTTCATTTACGGCAATAGAAACTACACCTCCTTCTATCCATTGATTCGGATAGTCAGTATTAAGTTTTTCAAGATAAACCCACAGTCGAGAATTATAAGTAGCACTTCCGTTGTTTTTCAGTGTTGCGGTAAAACTTCCTGTTTGGTCTTGATACAAAGTTTCATTTGCTGCCAGCGATAAAAGTTGCAAATTGGGGATTTTCACCCATTGTGCATATAGAATTATATTTGCTGTCGGCGTATATGTATCTCCGCCATCTCCTATTTTTGTTCCACCACTTGACGCTGTGTACCAACCTGCAAATGTATATCTAGGTCTTATTGGTGTAGGTAAAGTTACAGACCCGCTATTCCATTGGGCATACAGGATTACTGTTTCATCGGCTGTTGTAGCTAAATTCATTACACTTTGACCGTCTGTATATGTCGGACTTTCTCCACTTGACGTACTGCTCCAATTGTTAAATGTATATACTGCTATTGCCTTTGTATTTGCAGCGCCACTCCCATTATAATTATATGTTACTGTATAAGTTCTTGTAAAACCATTACTTGTCAAAGCTTTTTCTTCATCGAAGAAATGAATGCTTGATGCCGTATTTCCTCCTGTATGTCCATTTCCATCATAAGATACCGTATATGTAATCGGACAGGCAAGTGAAATATCAAAAGTTCCACCGGTATCACTATAATCAGTTATTCTGATACGGTAAATTGTTCCTTCGGTACAGGTATAGGTTATTGTTTCGGTTAGCTCATCACTTGTCGAAGATGCTAATGCATCTGTGTCGTTGCAACTTGAATACAAAAATAAGTCTTTATTTCCTGAGAAATTATCAAGTGTAATCGTGTAATTTCCTGAAACGGCAGCCGTAAAATAATAAAAAACATTATTTTTATCGTCTTGCTCGGAATATGAAATACTTGTAGTAGGAGTAGCATCTGTCAAATCCCCTGTGGCTGTTGTTCCGCAAGATAAAGAAGTTGCATTGACGCATTCGTTGTTGTCAGATGTACCAGATGGCAGTTTCCAGCCTAAATCCAACAATATGCCTATTTCTCTTGTACTAATGGTATGCAACGATGCACCATAAGCAATAGCATATTTCATAAAAGTTGGGAAACTTACTGAATTATCCCAGTGACAAACACTGGACCCGCCAGAATAAGTACTCGGTGCATACATTTTTACACGAGTGCCTCCATTGGTTTCCAATAAATTCGAACCCGAACGTCCGGCATATAAATTATTACTAATTACCAATGCAGCACGCTGACTCTGTGTAAGATCAGTTAAACAACTGCCGGTAGTACCTTGATATAACTGCCGGTCGAAAATTCCGGGGTAATTTGTATAACTCGCATATCCGTTTCCAAGCGAATAAAGATAGCGTCCGTCACTTTGGCAAATTTGACTAAAACCTAATCCGTGTGTTACTTCGTGCAACATAATGGTAACATAGTCGCATTGAGAGTTGGGAGTATTGCCATCCAATCCCAAATAAAAACTAAAATTCGAATTCATAGTTATTTGAATGTCTTTCGATGAGGTGGCATCATAACCTACCAATTGATTCCATAAAGTGGAAGTGTACCAAGTATTAGGGGAATCTGTATATGTTCCATTGTCAAAAAACTCTTGCATTACGCGAGAAGTGCCAATTACTCCGGCACCCAATGAAGTAAATGAAACTTGTATATCCACAGGCACTGTGCCTGCCAATTGTTGACTCCATAGGTCTAAAGCATATTCTGTAGCTGTCCGTTGCTGTGCCGTTAATGTACCACTTAAATCAAAAACAAGATTATTTCCCACGCTACTTTTATTTTCTTTTATATCAGGATTAAAATGCTCATCATAAGTACATAAGGTGCCATCAGGCAATTTGAACATATAAATATAGTAACTCATCTCTTCTTCCAATTGCGCTACATAGCGTAGATTTTCGGGATCATCAGGAAAAGCAGGAATAAATTGTGGTTTTTGTTTGAAAACACCAATAATTTGCCTGTCTCGCGGTAACGCCTCTTGAACATTTTCTTTTTTTCCATAAAAAAAACGAGGAATATATACATTTGAGGAATATATACATTTTCCTGTGATGTGGAAACAGAGGTAATATTCGTTACTGAAAAATTAGAAGTTGATTCCACTATCAAATAACTACTTGCATCTCCCAACACGCTTTGCTTTAATTCTTCAATGAAGAAAGGCGATAATTGAAATTCGGCAAGCGATTTTTCTACCGGAGTTATCACTACATGATTCCCTGTTTGTTCATTCAATATAATGAGTTTTGTATCTTCAACAGATGAAAAAGGCATAGAAAATACATCTTTATTTTCTTTATTCCTCATTAATGACAACGTGGGAATTTTAACATTTTCCGCTTGTGTTTTAATCTGTGTTACTTTTTCGGCCTTTAATTCATTATGACTCAAAGAGAAAAGATGTTGCGCCCGAAGCGGAAATGCGATTAACAAGGAGCCAAATACCAAAATGGAAATGAATAAAAATTTGGCAACCGCACCTGTTTTTGTAAATCTCTGTAACATAATGATTTATATTTAATACAAAAGTAGTGTTTTTATTGTAATTTTAAAACAGTTGGCACCGTTCTATTCGAGTGTTTGATAAACAGTATTGAGAAACTTCTCCCAAACGTATGTATCAGGAAGACGGTTCGTGTAAAGTAGGATAATCATATCTTCTTTCGGGTCGATGATGTAATCTGTGTTTGCCATTCCTCCCCAACTGAGTGCTCCCGGTGATACCATCGGCGAAAAGTTGTTGATTGTTTCCCATGCTATGCCTTCTCCGGGGTAGATTTGGAATCCCAAACCAAAACGGAAGTTAACATCGCGTCCTTCGGCAGAAGCGAGTTGATCTTTAGACATGATTTCGATGGTGCGACGTCCAAGGATGCGTTGGTTGTTAAAAATTCCACCATTGAGTATCATTTGACAGAAACGGGCATAACCTTCGATCGTTCCGTTCAAGCCTGTTCCTCCTTGTGCAAATTGCCGGTTTTCTCCAAAAGGATACCGTCCGCTCCAAATTTCTATTGGCGTCAGTTTTCCCGTACTGTCGGCATGGTAAATGGAAACAAATCTGTCTTTATATTCTTCATCGTAGTAATAAGCCATCTCTTCGATACCGAGCGGTTCGAAAATAGTTTCTTGAAAGTATTCCTGTAAAGATTTTCCGGAAAAATACTCAACAAGATATGCCGCTACGTCTGATGCCGGATGATAATTCCATTTCGTTCCCGGATCGAAAAGCAGAGGCGCTTGAACGAGATTTTTGACGTATTCTTCAAGTGTGTTGTATTCTTTTGGCGGCATTGAGGGTTGTGGTCTTGTGCCTGTGATTCCCGATGTGTGAGAAAGCAGGTGGCGAATTAATACGGGCGATGCTGCCTTTCGCGTTTGTAATTTTGCCGGATTGCTGCCGGGAATGATTACCTGATCGGTCATTTCAGGAATATACTTCGACACCGGATCGTCGAGTTGAAATTTCCCTTGTTCGAAAAGTGTCATCAAAGCAACTGTGGTAACGGCTTTTGTTTGTGAATACATACGGAAGATATCATCTTTTTGCAGTGGAATTTGCTTTTCAACATCTCTCCATCCAAAAGCTTTATTGTGTATCACTTGTCCGTTTTTAGCCACAAAAGTGAGGGCATGCGGAAGAATACCTTTGTCGACATAATCTTGTAGCAAAGCATCGATTCTTTCCAAACGTGTTTCATCTACGTTGAGTTGTTTGAAGTCGGCTTGACAATGAAATACTTGCGGCTTGTTTGTATCGTTAGACTTGTTGCAAGTACATGATGCAAGGATGAATAGACATCCAATAAATAAAAAGTTTTTCATGACATAAAATTTATAAAGAAAAAAGAAAGCGCAAGTTACTCAAAAAAAATCAATTCTTTGTTAATGATTTGAATAAAATTTCCAAATCATCAATTTCGTCGATTAATTTGTCGGCTACGATATTCCCTTTGTGTATAATGATAATGCGTGTGCAAATAGATGCAACGTCGGCCAATGTATGAGAAGAAAATAAAATAGTTTTATCTTTGCTTAATTCCCGTAACAGATTTTTAATTTCGTCTATCTGATTAGGGTCTAATCCCGAAGTCGGTTCGTCTAAAATCAATAAATCAGGATTGTGTATAATGGCTTGCGCCAATCCTACTCTTTGTTTGTAACCTTTTGATAACTGCGATATTTGTTTATGAACTTCGGGCAAAAGTCCCACTTGTTCTACCACAGTTCTTACTTGCTTCTTGAGGTCGTTTGCCGACACATCAGAGGCATATAATTTTGCGACATATTCCAAATATTCAACAACATACATTTCTTCGTATAAAGGATTGTCTTCGGGCAGATAACCGATAAGTTTTTTTTCGATGAAAACATTACCTTCGTCTGCATCGAGACATCCGGTAATGATTTTCATCGTAGTTGTTTTTCCTGCGCCATTAGGGCCTAAGAATCCGATGATTTCACCTTTTTTTGCACTAAACGAAATATCGTTCAGTACTTGTTGGGTGCTGTATTTTTTAGATATATGTTGAACGTTTAGAATTGTCATTTGTGTTCGTTAGGTTTCTCACTGCGTTCGAAATAACGTTCGGCATTAGCCAAATGACAAGCCGTCGTTCCGAACGCAGAGAGGAATCCACTCAAGGGTTAACCTTAATTACTAAATATTTAGTTAACGACCAGAATTTGTTTGTGTCTTTAATTTCTAAGCTGACTTTTCCGTCTGCACCTTTCACAATTTGATAAGTACCGGAAGGATGCTTTGAAACCAATTCGGCCTTTTTAGCATACAACGGAATAATTGTAAGTTTTTCGGGATTAGGTTCTTTAATAAAATAATCTTTACTGAAATCTGTTCCTAATTGGCCTTTCACAAGAATTCCCTGATCTTTCAATTCTTTGTCGGTACCAAAACAATAGAAAACCGTTTTGATTATTGATTCCTGCGATTTAATTGTTTCGGCTTGCTCTTGAGAGTGAGTTTTCCAGTTGCTGACAGATGCTGATAAACTCGATACATTTTCGGAAAGGGCAGCAATTTGTTCGTCTTTTTTCGCCAATTCTTCTTGCAGTTTAGCAAGTGCTATCGTTCTGTCTGTTATTTCAGCGCGAAGACGTTCGATTGTTTTCTTTAATTCCGAAGATTGGATACCCGAATTTTTCAATTTTTTCTCCAAATCCGAAATTTTGTCTTTGTTATCCTGCAGTGTTTTTGTAATTAGCTGCATATCTTCCGAAATGCGTTCGCGTGTAGACGGTGTCATTTCACTTCCTCTGACAGATGCAACCGTTAGATAATTTTCAGCAGTTTTGATGCTTTGAAATCCATCTTCCACCTCGTTAAGAATTGAAAGAATATCATTCAATTCTCCGGTGGTACGCAAGTGTGCTAATTTTAATGAATCGTTTTGCGCCTGCAATTCTTTGTATTCAGCGGAATTTTTTCCGCACGACGATAAAAGCAGGGTGATTATCGTCATTCCTAATAAAAACTTTTTCATACAATAACAATATATTTAATTAATAATTGAACTTATAATGATGACAAATTCGCCTCGCGGCTCGTTTGATTGAAAATGCGCAATTACTTCGCTTAATGTTCCTCTGACAGTTTCTTCGTGCAATTTGGAAATCTCTCTCGATACGGAAACTTTTCTGTTTTCTCCGAGAAATTCGGCTAATTGCATCAACGTTTTTACTACCCTGAAAGGAGATTCATACAATATAATTGTTCTTTCTTCGAGTGCTAAACTTTTTAATTTTGTTTGTCTTCCTTTCTTTTGAGGCAAGAAACCTTCAAAACAGAAACGGTCGGTCGGAAATCCCGAATTAACCAAAGCAGGAACAAAGGCTGTGGCTCCGGGCAAACATTCAACTTCCAATCCTTTTTCGATACATGCCCTGACCAACAAAAAACCGGGGTCTGAAATTCCCGGCGTACCGGCATCAGAAACCAAAGCGATATTTTCTCCGGCTTGAATCCGTGATACGATGCCTGCTGCTGTTCCGTGTTCGTTAAATTTATGGTGAGATTGCATTTTGTTCCGTATGTCGAAATGTTTCAGTAAGAAACCTGTGGTGCGGGTATCTTCTGCCAAAATCAAATCGACTTCCTTTAGAATGCGTATGGCACGGAAAGTCATGTCTTCCAGATTGCCTACGGGAGTCGGAACAAGATATAATTTTGCCATTGTTCAGGAAAATCTTTTTTCGATAAGTTCTTTGAATTCGGCTACGATTTCAGAGTCATTGTGCCATGACTGACTCTCTACGAAAACTTGGGTGTCTTCGATTGTTGAAAATTCATTCAAAGCATCGAAAACCTTGTTCATTTCTTCTGCCGACCCCATGAAAATTTCCCGCTGAAAACGGAATTTGTCATTTAATGACATATATTTTCTGGTGTCTGCCAAAATCTTTATTTCTTCAAGTATATGCTCTTGTTTTTGCTCAGGGAAAAAGCTGTCTCTCATTAATTCTTCAGATATTTCCTTTTCATCATCATTAATTTCAGGCAAATTTTCTACAGGTTTTGTTTTAGACAGAAAATCGGTTGTTTCCAAAAAAGAAATCTTGCTGGCAATGAATTGTTCTTGCATGAATTTTAATTGTTCCTGCTCGATATGATGAAGTGTCCCTGCGAGTTCTCGTACAATATCGTAAGAAGTACTAAAAAAAGAGATAGGCAATATTTCCGAATTTCTTGCATGGCGAAAAAGTTCTTCCAATGTTTGGATTCGCTCTAAAGATTGTTCGATTTCTTTCTTGAATTGCATAATGACTTTTTTCTTCTGAATTTTGGCTACAAAGATATAATGTTTTGGACATAAATGAGTTTTTATTATGTTATTTCATGGAAAAATTGGTTAAGAGATTTGTTACGTTTCCTGAAATCTGGATGTTTTCATTTTAAGAAAAGTAGCAAAAACTTTGCAAGCTGCAAAGTTTTTGCTACTTTTGCGTCAATATTAATCAAAGCTAATATTAATCAAGGCTTATGAAAATTCGCAACAAAAAATTATTGAGCAAATATGCAACTAAACATGCTAATGCAAGGAATGCCTTGCAACATTGGATTGATTTTGTAGAAGAAGCCGAATGGAAATCACACAATGAACTTAAATTGGATTTTCCTTCTGCCGATTATGTTGGAAATGAACGATATGTGTTCAATATACAAGGAAATAATCACAGATTAGTGGTAATTGCCGTATCTATTGAGGGTTATTTAAAAATTCGTTTTATAGGTACTCATGCTGAATATGATAAAATAGATTGTAAAACTATTTAATACAGAAAAATTATGATAAAAAAATTTCAAGATATTACTGTTGTTAAAGACAGAAAGCTTTTTGATGAAATGGCTGAGTATGAAGAAAATTTGATTCAAGAAGCAACTGCCAACGGTTCATTAGATGAACTGGATGCAGATAATGAATATACACGCGAAATAGGTAGAGTGGGTTGTATGTTGGCAGATTACGAAAGTACCTACATGACATTCAAATATTTGAAATTTAAATCACCTTTAGCTATCAGTATTGAAAAAGAATTAACCAGCCGTTCGCTCAAACAACGCGAAGCTGCCGAAATGCTAAACATAAAAGAATCTACTTTCAGTCAAATAATTCGTGGGAAACGTCCGGTTTCCATGCAAATGGCCAAACGATTGTATAAGGTATTCAATATCGACCCTAAGTTGATATTAGAATATGCTTGAACGAAAATCAAATCATATTTGAAAAAAATTACAACCTTTGCAACCAAATGGATATTCGTTTACGTCTAATAGATGTAAATTCAAATATTATTATTTTTTTAATCGTTAAAATTATGAATATCTATTCTTTATTAAATTCTGTTTTGCCGGCTATTTTAGTCTTCACAATGCCGTTTATTTTCGTGATAGTAATTACATGGCTCAAAAGTAACGAAAAACACAAAAATCGTCAGTTGCAAGCAGAGATGTATGCAAAAGCACTTGAAAGTGGACAGCCCGTACCGGCAGATTTTTTTGTAGAGCCTAAAGAACCTCAAAAGAAACACAAGCCGTTGGATGTAGGTATTATTTGTATATCTGTTGGCGTTGGAATTGCGCTGACCTGCTGGGTAATATCCGCTATCTTTGCAGCTAATCTTGATGTAATAGGAGAAGGGGCTAAAGACGGAGCGGTGATATTTAAGGTCTTTTCGTCGATAAGTATCATTCCATTTTTAATTGGAGTTGCTTTTTTAATTATTCATTTCATCGGGAAGAAAAGAAGTGTCAACGAAAATGCTCAATGATGCATTACTTGTATCGCGCATAGCACTGCTGGGCGACCGGAAAGCTTTTTCCCAATTAGTGGAGGCTTACCAGTCGCCCATCCGGTGTTTCTTCTTCAATCTGACCGGTGGCGATGAGGAACTGAGCAAAGACTTGGCACAAGATACATTCGTAAAAGCTTGGCTGAGTATCGGTTCGTTTCGAGCGGCAGCGAAATTTTCCACTTGGCTTTATCGCATTGCTTACAATATTTTCTACGATTATTGTCGAGCAAAAAAACCAACAACAGCAATAAACGTAGAAATAATGAGCGGAATAGCCGACAATATGCCCAACAAGGATTTTGGTATGGATTTTGCAAAGGCTTTAACAATCCTCAAAGAAGATGAGCGTACAGCTATGCTATTGTTTTATATGGAAGACCTGACAATAGATAAGATTTCAAAAATCATGGATTGTCCGGCAGGTACTGTTAAATCGCATTTGCACAGAGGAAAAGAAAAATTATCAGGATATTTAAAAAGTTACAAAATATGAACGATCAGGATTTCAAAAAAATATTTGAGGCTCACAAAGTAGATGTCCCCGATAACGGTTTTTCAAAACGAGTAATCAATCAATTGCCCAAACGAAAGAATATATTGCCGCAAATGGTAATGGTAGTATTTGTAATGATTAGCTTGGTACTTGTGTTTGTTCTGCAAGGTTTCACTCCTGTTTTGGAACAGTTATACAGTTTGGCAATCTCGATTGGCCACATGCAAATGCCTTCTCCGGTTTCTATTACTGTTTATCTTGGTGTATTAGCATTATTAGGCATTATCGGTTATTCGATAATGCAAGCAGATTCGGAATAAAATCCATTAGAGAAAATAATTGTGGCAAAAACTTTGCAAATTGCAAAGTTTTTGTTATTTTTGCGTCAATATTAATCAAAGCGAACATTAATCAAGTCTTATGAGAATTTGGGATAAAGAAATATTGGATAAATATGCAAATAAACATGCGAGTGTGAAAAATTCTTTGCAATGTTGGATTGATTTTGTAGAAGAAGTTGAATGGAAATCGCACAATGATCTTAAACAGGATTTTCCCTTTGCTGATTATGTAGGCAAAAACAGATACATATTCAAGGGAATAATTACCGGATAGTTGCAGTTGTTGTTTTTATGGTAGATATGTTGAAAATTCGTTTTATTGGCACTCATGCAGAATATGATAAAATAAATTGCAAAACCATTTAAAAGTAAAAATCATGATTAAAAAATTTGAAGATATTACCGTTATTGACAATCGAGAACTTTATGATAAAGTTTTTGCTTATGGAGATGCTTTGATTGATGAAGCTACGGCTAATGGTTCATTAGACGAACAAGATGCAGACAATGAATATACAAGAGAAATAGGTAGAGTAGGTGTTATGTGCGCTGATTACGAAAGCACCTACATGACATTTAAATGTTTAAAATTCAAATCTCCTTTAGCTATAGGTATTGAAAAGGAGTTGGCCAATCGGTCGCTCAAACAGCGCGAAGCTGCCGAAATGCTGAACGTAAAAGAATCTACTTTTAGCCAAATAATTCGTGGAAAGCGTCCGGTTTCTATGCAAATGGCCAAACGTTTATATAAAGTATTCAATATTGACCCTAAATTAATCTTGGAATATGCTTAAAACGTTTGTTCCGTTTTTAGCAATTCTTTCGCTTTTGCCAATGCTTCGTTGATGTTGCTACAAATATTGTCTTTCCCGATTTTATCGGCAAATCCTGATTTATTCAGCATGTTTTTGATTTTGTCGTTTACCCCCGATAAAACCAACTGAATGCCTTCTTTAGTGGAGAGTCGATACAGGCTTTCCAAATTGCGTAACCCCGTTGAATCCATAAAAGGAACTTTACGCATACGAATAATACGAACTTTGGGTTTTTCTCCTCCGATTTGTTTCATGCTTTCGTCGAATTTATTGGCAATTCCGAAGAAGAAAGGGCCGTCGATTTCGTAGACTTCTATCCCTTTAGATAAAGTCAATTTGTCGTTATCGGCTGTTTTTTCAGCATCGGTTTCCATATTCAACTCATCCTTAAAGACAGATATATTGGAAGATTCGGCAACGCGACGCATAAACAACAACATGGCAATCAGTAAGCCGATTTCGATAGCAATTGTCAAATCGAAAATCACAGTCAAAAAGAAAGTTGCCAATAAAACGATTACGTCTGATTTCGGATTTTTTAGTATGGAGCGGAAGGTGCGCCATTCACTCATATTATAGGAGACAATGATTAATACTCCGGCCAAACAAGCCATCGGAATATGTTTGGTCAGAGGGACTAAAAACAGTAAAATAATCAGAAGAACAACTGCGTGAATAATTCCGGCAACAGGCGTTCTTCCTCCGTTGTTGATATTGGTCATCGTGCGGGCAATGGCTCCTGTTGCAGGAATTCCTCCGAAAATCGGTGTTACGATATTGGCTACTCCTTGAGCAATCAATTCGGTGTTTGAATTATGTTTATCTCCTGTCACTCCATCTGCAACCGTGGCCGAAAGAAGTGATTCAATGGCTCCCAACATAGCAATGGTAAAAGCTGCCGGGAACAACAAATTGATGGTTTCCATATTGATAGGAATTGTTGTGGGTTCCGGCAACGCAGCATTAATCTGAAACCGGTCGCCAATCGTTTCTATTCCTGTGATTCCAAAGTGGTCCCTGAGAAAATAAACCACTATCGTCATAACAATAATGGCAATCAACGAACCCGGAATTTTCTTTATAAATTTGGGAGAATATATGATAATCAAAATACTTAGCGCTCCTACGATTACCGACCAAATGTTAACGGTAGATACCGCTTTTCCGTAAGCAATCCATTTGGAAATGAAATCGGCCGGAACTGTTGTCATATTCAACCCAAATAAATCTTTCATTTGAGTTGTGAATATGGTTAAGGCGATTCCGCTCGTAAATCCGACGATAATAGGGTAAGGCATAAATTTGATAATTGTACCTAACTTTAAAACTCCCATCAGAATCAACATAACACCGGCAATAACGGTTGCAATGGCCAATCCTTCGATACCGAATTGTTGTATAATTCCGTATACGATAACGATAAATGCTCCGGTAGGTCCTCCGATTTGAACGGAACTTCCACCCAGAAAAGAAATAATAAATCCGGCAATAATAGCTGTTATCAGTCCTTTTTCGGGACTTACTCCCGAAGCAATACCGAAAGCAATGGCTAAAGGTAGGGCAACAATACCCACAATAACACCTGCCATCAAATCGGAAATAAATTTTTCTTTGGAATAATTCTTCAGGGAAGTGAATAATTTCGGCTTGAAATCAAAATATGATTTAGGATTTGAGAAAGTCATTTTTACTTTATATTACTGAAAATAAAGGCGCAAAAGTACAAAAAAAATAATCTGTGTGCTATCTTTGTGCGTTCAAAAATAGATTATGACAATCGATTCAAATTCTCAGGTTCATCCTTATAAAGTATTATTTGTACTTTGTGCGTCATCATTTCTTGTTCCTTTCATGGGCTCTTCCCTTAATTTGGCATTGCCGGAAATTGGGAAGGCGTTTTCATTCAAAGCAGTTACCCTCACTTGGATGTCTACAGCTTATCTGATGTCGTCGGCCATCTTTCAGATTCCGTTTGCGCGTTTGGCCGATTTAATTGGAAGAAGAAAGATTTTCGAATGGGGAGTTTTGATTTTCTCTATATCGACTTTCCTTGCCGGAGTTGCCCCTACAGGGCTCATTATTCTTATCTTACGTGTTACAGCCGGATTAGGAAGTGCGATGATATTTGGAACAGCTACGGCCATTTTAACTTCCACTTTTTCTCCTGCCCAACGAGGCAAAGCTTTAGGAATCAACACTGCTGTCGTATATTCATCATTGGCTGCCGGACCGTTTTTAGGAGGATTATTCACGCATTACTGGGGTTGGCAAAGCATATTTTTTATTTGCGGTTCTTTCGGCTTAGTGGTTATTGCACTCTCCCGCCTGATTTTGCGTAAAGAATGGATTGAGTCTAAAGGAGAGAAATTCGACTATGTAGGAAGCGCAATCTATGCATTGGGACTTTTCAGCTTGATTTACGGATTTACTAAACTTCGACAGTTTGAGGGTTTTATATGGCTGTTCGTAGGAATTGTTTCGTTTTCGTTTTTTGTGTTTTATGAAAAAAATTACAAAGCGCCTGTTTTTAATGTTCGCCTTTTTAGCGGCAATCGTGTTTTTGCTCTTTCCTCTTTAGCCGCATTGATAAATTATGCCTCCACAGCAGCAGTTGCTTTTATGTTAAGTTTTTATTTGCAGTACATAAAAGGATTCGACTCTCGCCAAGCCGGTTTAGTGTTAATCTCTCAGGCATGTATACAATCGATTTTTTCGTTGGCTTCGGGAAAATTGTCCGACAAAATTGCGCCTCCGACATTAGCGACATTGGGAATGTGTTTTTGTTTTGCCGGATTATCCGGACTGTGTTTCATTAACATAGAAACACCCATATATGTCTTGATAATTTTATTACTCATGTTGGGTATAGGATTTGGAATTTTCTCATCTCCCAACACCAATGTTATCATGGGTTCCGTAGAGAAAAAATATTACGGACAAGCCTCTGCCACAACCGGAACGGTTCGCCTCACAGGACAAGCTTTCAGTATGGGTATTGCAGGAATGGCAATTGCGCTGCAAGTCGGAAATGAACAAATCGAACCTTCACTCTATCCCGCCTTTCTTCAAAGTGTGCGCATTACATTTATTGTATTTGCCGGCCTTTCTATCATTGGGATTTTCGCTTCGTGGAAGCGAAAATAGTAACAGGAAAATCTGTCATACTTAAATTAAAGAACAATTTGTATCAATTTTCTTAAATCATTTATTATATTTGATGCCATAAATCACAAATAATTTGCCTATGTAATACATTACGCATATTTTAGTATCGGCAACGCGGCGGACTGCGAGTCGGTAACATCAAGAGTAATGAGATAGTAGGAATAATTAAGTAAATAATGTAGAACAAATAAAAACAAAGCAGAAAATTCGACTTTTGCAAAGAAACGACAGCAGTGCGATTGAACAATGAAGTAGAAAATTGAATTTTGAAAAGTGGATTTTTTTTTGATCTTTATACAAGTGGACAGTTTTAGAAAAAATATGACAATAAATAACATATAAGATATGAATAACAAAATTCCGAAAGTCTTTATTTCTTATTCTTGGGACAATGAAACTCACCAAGAATGGGTATTAAAATTAGCCAAGAAGTTGTGTGAAAACGGGGTTGATGTGTTTTTTGACAAATATGACTTGCGTGCAGGAAGAGATATGAATCATTTTATGGAAAATTCTGTGCGAGAATCTGATAGGGTATTATTGATTATGACACCTAATTATAAAGTGAAAGCAGAAAACAGAAAAGGTGGAGTTGGTAATGAAGTATCTATGATTAGAGCAGAAAAATTTAATTGTCAAGAAACAGAAAAATTCATTCCCATTGTTAGACTGGGTAATAGAGAAGAATGTACACCCCTTTTTGCTAAATCTTTAGTTGATATTGATATGAGCATTGAGGATGATTTTGAAAACAGTTTTGAAGAATTGTTACGAACAATATATGAAGAGCCAAAAAATGAAAAGCCACCTCTTGGAAAAAAACCACAATTTGCCAAACGAAAAATTATTGAAAAAGAGGAAAATGTAAATTTTGTTGTAATAAAAGGTGTAAAATGGGCTACTTGTAATGTTGGAAATCGTGGCGTATTTGTATCTGAACCTGAAAATTATGGCGAGTATTACACTTGGGAAGAAGCGAAAAACGCTTGTCCACACGGTTGGCGGCTACCGACTAATACCGAATTTCAATCGCTTATAAATGTGGGCAGTACTTGGGCTATAATAAAAGGTGTTAGGGGCAGACTTTTTGGCACCGCACCTAATCAAATTTTCTTACCTGCCACTGGAATTAATGGTACTACAGCAGTAAATGATCAGGGTTACTATTGGAGCAGTGAGAAAGCATATAGTGTGCGCTTTACCAGCGGCTTATTGGACATATATGACCACAGCAAATTAACAAGTTTACGGTTCCCTATCCGTTGTGTCGTAGAATAATTTTAATAATTAGCGTTAGGCAGTGTTTCCGAGTGTCTATTGCACAACTAAAAAATGGCTTGAAAAGCCTTAATTTTCATAACCGTAGGTCATTGACCTACGGTAGAAAGCGAAAAAGTACAACTGCCTGAAAGGCAG
>Ga0209628_10000220_pt1:5000-33759 | contig 33759 bp, 21 predicted proteins | sample TergutCu122P4_FD_187285 | JGI IMG/M metagenome (GOLD analysis project Ga0209628, IMG submission 187285) | Cubitermes ugandensis P4 segment gut microbial communities from Kakamega Forest, Kenya - Cu122 P4 (SPAdes) (version 2) | ecosystem: Host-associated > Arthropoda: Insects >...
CGAATCCGACCGACTTGACGATTGCCGACGACGGAAAGGGTTTTTTCGTTGTTCAAGACCCCAGAAACGGCGAATTTTTACTCACCCGGGCCGGGAATTTCGAGATTCTTTCCGATGGACAGTTGGTGCTCCAGAGCGGCAAAGGACGCTATTCCGTTGTCGATGAGGACATGCAGCCGATCTTTATCGACGTCAGCGACCCGACCTGGAGAATTAACGACGACGGGACGGTCCAACAGGCCGGGGGAGTCTTCACGAACATCGCTATTGTTCGTTCGAACAACTACAACGATATGCTCAAACTCGGTGAAAACGTTTACCGTGCTCTGGATGGTTTTACGCCGGTTGCGCAGACGGACCGTAAAGTGAAAGCATTCACACTGGAACGCTCTTCGGTCAACCCGGCGGCGGAGATGATCGAGATGATCGTAACGGCCCGGGCAATCGAAACGAATACGAAAATGATGCAAAACCAGGACGAAATGACCGCCGGACTGCTCAATAAAGTGCTGAGCTTATCGTGATGCCGTGCTTGCCGGTTCTGCGGCGGTGCGACCGCTCTTTTGCAACATTTCCCGCTGGAATTTTCGGATATCCTCGATCAAACGTTCGTTTTTCCGTTGGATTTCCTGAATTTCGTTTTTCTTCTGCACGCAAAACGCATCCAGGGCTTTGCAAAGCTCCTCGACTTCCTTCCGCTGCGCCTTCATTTGCTCGATTTCTTTTTTGAGCTGCTCATTCTCATTTTGGCAAGACGTTAGAGCTTCGGATGCCAAGCGATTGGATTCGTCAATTTCGGATTGCTGGAGTATTTTCTCGGCAAGTTGCGCCGTGTTTTCAATCCGCTTTTGGTAGTGGTAGGCAAAAAACGTTCCGAAGTCGATTGCTTCAAAATTTTCCGGGGCCTTGGAGTACAAATCCCGAATCGACTCCGGCAGATATTTTTCCTTGTCAGCATCGGCCAAAACCTCAAATAGATCGTATCGGTCCGTAGGGCAACGAGAAAAGACCGACCACGCCGCTTGTTGTCCCGCCCCTTGCTCGGAATCCTCTTGTGCGTTTTGCGGAGATTGCGAGTCCCGTTGGCTGGTATTCAAATTCTGCAATTCAAGGTCGGTTAAAACGTCCAGCGATTCGGCGACGACATCAAGATTTTGAACTTGCGAGACGGCAAATCGCCCGAGGTATTTTCCCCCTTTGTCGAAGGGGCGTTGATCGAAAACATAGACCGTATCGCCGACATTCATCGTTGCGGCGGTCGATTCCTGTTTCACGGAGAATACAATTTTTACACGCTTGTCCTGCAACTGGTCCACGCTTTTCGGCGTGCAGTCCCGCCAGTTTTCTGCACGGTCCGACAGCAGCGCGGCATTTCGGACCTCCAGCACCGGAATCGTTCGGATTTGCATGACCGAAACTCCCTTACCGCTATCTTCCGGGTAAGCCGTCATCTCTTCGGACGACTTGACGGCCGCGGCTGTTTCCTTTTCGAGTTTTACGATTTCAGCACCACGTTTCGTATAGTGGCTCTGGACTTTGGCCGACCAAAACGTTGCGAGGACCGCCACCAGACAAATCAAACCGATAAGAACCTTATTCCAGATGTTCATAGTATTGCAAGAGAGAGTGGTTGCCGACTGATAATCCCCCCGCTCCTATCGGCAATTGAATCAATCAACAGCAACAGCAACAGAAGACCGGAAGGTCGGATATTGCGTTCTTCTTCAAAGCGAAAAAAGAGAAAATTCGTTAAAATCCCTACATTCTTCGCAGATTCCGCCGGAACGCAACTCTTGGCGAAATGTACCTTCTTTTTTCCCTCTTGTCAACAAAACCGTTGTTCTCTCTTGGCAAAAACGGGAAAAAGGTTCGTGAAACCTCATGCTTACAATACATTCCTTACAATCGGTACAAGCCGTACCTCAGGAGTGATTATTTTAATCCTTATGGGGTATACCCCCCTACTATCCGGTAAAGCGAGAACATTCCCAAGACGATAAATCGTTCAATACCTATAGGGACAGTTCGTTTGAAATTGTCAAATAGTGAAAATTTAAGGATTGTAGGGCATTTGTTTAGCCGCCGCACCCTGTGCGGCGATATTGGCCATGTTTGCGAAACGTAAATACATCCAACTGGCGGTTGTGATTTTTTGTTCGGCGTTGCTACTGGGACTTCATTCCGGTTGTAGCCGTTCGCATTATCGCCAAAAAGCGAACAACGAAGCGTACGCATTGGTCAATACCGTCGCAAGCGATTCCCGTTGGCAATTGCATGATTACTCGCTCAATGCGGCAAAAGATTCCCGGCATTACGACCCGTTTGACCCTGACTGCGAACCGATGCCAGGCGACGATCCGACCGCACAGCGTCTCATGCAACGGGTGGACGGAAAGAAGGGTTCCAAGGCGTGGGAAAAATACGGGAAAACGTCCTACTCGGAAAACCCCCATTGGCGTCAATATCTTTCCGTCGACGAAACCGGGGCAATCGTTCTCGACAAGGAAACCGCCGTGCGTCTTGCGTTGAAACATTCTCCGGCGTACCAAACGACGATGGAAAACCTGTACAAATCGGCACTGCTCGTTTCGTTGCAGCGATACCATTTCGACGCAAAATTTTTCGGCGGCAATTCATTGCTTTACACCGCCACCGGAAAGCCGACCCACACCTTGAAGGATACGACCGACCTGGGCATGACCCGAAATTTTGCCAGTGGAGCGGATATTTTGGTCGGATTTGCCAACACGCTCACCTGGCAGTTTTCTGGTCAGGACGGTTATTCCTCGTTGTCGGCGTTGAATTTTTCGTTCGTACAACCGCTTCTGCGCGGCAGTGGACGAGCGGTCGCTTTGGAAAACCTGACGCAAGCGGAACGAAATTTCCTTGCCGAGGTGCGGCATTCGGCCTACTATCAGCAGGGCTTTTACGTTTCGACTGTAACCGGTTCCACTGGAATTCCCGGTCTCGGCGGCGGGGGCAAGGGATATTACGATCTCCTTTCCCAGCAGGTCCAGATCAACAACCAGATGCAGCAGATCGCTTCGTTGGAAGATACGCTCAACCGGACGACGCAAATGTTCATTGCCGGTCGTCCGGGAGCCGGAAGAAAAGTGGACGTGATCAACACCCGCATCCGGCTGCTCAGTTCACAAAACGAGTTGCTCCAGAAAAAAGGGAACTACGAAGGAATGGTCGAAGCGTACCTTCAATCCCTCGGACTTCCGCCGGACCAAAAAGTTCGCGTCCAGGACCCGCTTCTGGAACAATTCGAACTCATGTCGCCGTCGCTGCGAAAATTGCAGGAAGACCTGAACTTGCTGCTGGCGATCCTGCGGGACGAAAACCAGGCGATTCCGGACGAACTGCGAGGCCGCATTCCGGTTTTTGCCCAACAATTACGGCAAGATGTCGGAATCGTCGAAAAAGACTTGATTTATCTCGAAAAAACGATCCCGGAAAGAATCGCCAACCTCCAATTCCTCGAAGATCGGCCCTCCGTGCGCAACGGTGAAGTTTCTTCCGACGTCTGTAGCATCCCGGAATTCCAGGAACGGATTCGATCGCTCCAAATCGCACTCCCGGAAAAGAAAAGCCGGATCGAGATGATCGTCGAACTGAACGAACGGCTTGCTCCTTACGACAAATCGCAACTTCAGGTGCTGATCGAAGAGGAAAAGTTCGACGAAGAGACATTGGAAATTCTTTACCGGTTGAACCTGATGGATGTCCTTCCCGTTTTGAATCGGGAGATTAGCGAACGGATTGAAAAACCGTACAGGGAACAGCTTGATCCCTTGACGCAAAAGCGGCGTCGGGCACAGATGGAACTCAACCGTTTGGAAGGTCTCTTGTCGAGTCTGGAAAATTCCCGGGAAGATCGGCCTTTCGTGGAGCAAACCTACAGGGAAACGCGGGAAAAAATGGATTTATTCCGAAAGGAAGTCCAATCGTTTCTTGCAGAAATTTCGCAAGTTGAAGCGGCGAAGGAAAAGGAAGTTCAAAAACGGATTCACGATTGGGTTGCGGGAGACCGGACTCTTGCCGTTGGAAAGTCGTTTGAGAAAGCCAGGGAAGAAATACGGCAGGAACGGACATCGGACAGCGATCTCATTCGCGTTCCCGACTCCTATCGAACCTGGCTTAACCGCGTTTCGTACCGATTGGCGTCGGAGCTGAACGAGCTGTTGATTCTCCAGGCGCGAATCCGGCTGGATTCCATCACTTTGATGCCGATTGACGTTTCGGCGGAAGAAGCGTTTAACCGAGCTTCGGAAAACCGGCTCGACTGGATGAATCAACGGGCGGCGTTGGTTGACGCCTGGCGTCAAATCGAGATCACCGGCAATGCGCTCCGGGGCGTCCTGGATTTGAAAGTCGATGGGGAAATTAAAACGGAAGGGAATAATCCGTTCAATTTTCGGGGAAAAACCGGCACCGTGAGCGTTGGGTTGAACTGGAAGACGCCGTTGGACCGGTTGAGGGAACAGAATGCGTACCGCACGGCGTTAATCAATTACCAGAAAGCAAGACGCGATTACTACACTTACGTGGACAGCGTCAAAGCGAACCTGCGGAGCACCGTGCGGGACATTCAGGTGAGCCAGCTCGGATTCGAAATTCAGCGGGAAAACGTGTTTAGTGCAATCGTCAACGTCGATTCGGCCATGTTGAACCTGGAAAACCCCGACGCAACCAATGTCAATGCGACCCGGGACGTTTTGGACAACTTGAACAGTTTGCTCAACGCCCAGAATACGTTTATGTCGACCTGGGTCCAGTATTTGCAGCAACGGATGCGGTTTGAACTGGCGATGGGAATTTTCCAATTGGATTCCGAAGGAATGTGGATCGACACCGGTCCGCTCCGGGACAAAACGCAGAAATCGGAAGGTTTTTCAGACGCGCCGATTCCGTTTCCACAAGTTCCTGAATTCCAACAACTGCCGCACGAACCAGAGCCGCGCACATAATAAGCGGTAGCTGGTTCTCCGCTTACTGCGTGCGCGGCTCTGATTCGAAATAGAGTCGGTTGCTACGCCACTCAAAACGCTTTCTTCAATTCTTCAGCCTTATCCGTTTTTTCCCAGGTAAAGTCCGGCTCATTGCGTCCGAAGTGGCCGCCGTGCGCCGTTTTTTGGTAGATCGGGCGACGCAAATCGAGATATTTGATGATCCCGCCCGGCGAGAGCGGAAACATTTGCCGAACCACGTCGGTCAGTTTCGCTTCATCAACCTTACAGGTTCCGGCGGTGTCAATCAACACGCTCACCGGATCCGAAACTCCGATGGCGTAAGCCAACTGGACCTCGCAGGAGTCGGCCAAACCGGCGGCGACGACGTTTTTCGCAACGTATCGGGCCATGTAGGCGGCACTGCGGTCCACTTTCGTGCAATCTTTACCGCTAAACGCTCCGCCGCCGTGCCTTGCCCAGCCGCCATAAGTATCGACGATGATTTTCCGTCCGGTCAAACCGCAGTCGCCGTGCGGACCGCCGACGACAAACTGACCCGTCGGGTTGATATGGTACTTGATACCACCGCAATCCAGGTTCTTCGGCAAACAGGGAACAATGACGTTCGGAATCAGGTAATCCATGATCCCTTTCTGATTGATCGACGGATCATGCTGCGTCGAAACGACGACCGTATCGATTCGGACCGGCTTGAACCCGTCAAATTCGACCGTAACCTGGCTTTTGCTGTCCGGTCGCAACCAGGGGACTTCCCCTTTGAATCGAACTTCGGTCAGTTTGTTGGTGATTCGGTGCGACAAGGCAATCGGAATCGGCATCAGTTCCGGCGTGTGATTGCATGCGTAGCCGAACATGAGTCCCTGGTCGCCGGCTCCGATGTCTTTGCTTGAGGCGGCGTTTTCATTGACTCCCATTGCAATATCGGGGCTTTGACGGTCCAACGCGACCATAACGGCACACGTATCGGCGCAGATGCCCCATTTATCGTCACTGTAGCCGACATCCCGGATCACCTGACGTACAATGTCGGGATAGTCGACCCGGGCTTGGGTCGTGATTTCTCCGGCAATGATCGCAACGCCGGTCGTCACCATTGTTTCGCAAGCGACGCGGCTCATCGGGTCTTGTTGAAAAAGTGCGTCAAGCACGCCGTCGGAAATCTGGTCCGCCAGTTTATCGGGATGCCCCATGCTTACCGCTTCACTTGTAAATAATCGCTTGCTCACGTTAGTTCTCCTAAAATAAAAGAAAGGTTCGGACGGAAAAAATCAGTTCCTTATTCTACCGACAAAACGACTTACGATCAAGGAGCGAGTCATTTTTGGACAAATGATAAAATGAGTACTCCATCCACTTGAATTTGCCTTTGAATCTGCTACCTTTTGGAAGATCGTCGCACAGAATGCGGCGGCCAGGTAACCCCCAATTCTCTCCTTTGATTCTTCATTATGTCAGCACCTATCCCTTTTGTCCCACTTCAAAACGCTCTTAAACCCCTCTATTTCGGGATCGATGTCGGGGGAACCAGCATCAAAATCGGCTTGGTTGACAGCAACGGTTCTTCAATCGATTTGAAAGAATTCGACGCCTCCGGTTCGACGCAAAGCGTTGCCAAAATCGCAACGGAACGAAACGTGGAAGCTGCCACGCAGTCCATGGCACTGGAAATCCTCCGTTTGTTGGAAAAACATTCGCTTACCGTCGAAGACATTGCCGGAACGGGACTCGGTATCCCCGGCACAATGGATGTAAAAACGCAACGATTGCGTCGACCGCCGAATCTCCCGGAATGGGAAGGCTATCCGATCTGCCAGGAACTTTCCAACAAAATCGGCGTTGGCGTCGTTTTCTGCAACGATGCGAATGCGGCGGCGTTCGGCGAATACTGGGTCGGTTCCGCAAAGGGACATTCCAGCGTCGCACTGTTGACGATGGGAACCGGCGTCGGGTGTGGAATCATCATCGACGGACGCTCCGTCGATGGTGCCATCGGATACGGCGGCGAATGCGGACACATCATCATTGATATTTCCGAGGACGCCAAAATTTGCGGCTGCGGAAAACGCGGACATTTGGAAATCTATGCCAGCGCAACCGGCGTTGCCCGACGGGCGATCAGTCTTACCGACACGAAAGTGAGTTCGTTACGTAATCGAATCATCCCGGAAACACGGTTGAGCGACATTCCCAAGCTGGTTTGCGAAGAAGCGGAGCAGGGGGACCAGGTTTCGTTGGATATTATCCGTGAAGCCGCCACATATCTTGGAATCGGAATCGTTTCCATGCTGAATACGATTGACCCGGCCTGCGTACTGATCGGCGGGGCGATGACTTTTGGCGGCAAAGGCTCACCGATGGGGGAAAAATACATCGGCTGGGTTCGGGAGGAAATCAACAAGCGGGCGTTTCCGGCGATTGTCAAAGCACTGACGCTCGATTTTGCCGTTCTCGGCGGCGACGCCGGATACATCGGTGCGGCGGGGATCGCAAAATCCTGCAACGCGTCGGCCAACGGCTAAACGGCCGTTAAACCAATGAAGCGGAAACGTTCCACCTTGTGCGACGCAAAAAACGGACCATTATTTTTTCGAAACCATGCGACTTTTTGTACCATTACTTTTTATCGGTTGTCTCTGTGGTGTTGTATTCCTTGCCGGTTGTGACCGTCCGGAACATGAAGCGTTCCACTACGGAAAAGTGATCGACCATCTTCCCAACATCCCGGAAGCCCGGGAACCGTTTGAGATACCGGATATCGAAGGAATTGATCGGGAGGATTTGCTGAAACAACGGTATTAATTCCAACTATGCCCCATGCTCTATGCCCTCTACTCTTGCTTTTCCTCCTTTGGAGTCCGGTTCTTGCGGAATCGGAGGCTGAAGTCTTGTGGACCGTTCCGCCGGAGTCGCAGCTTCGGGCCGACTTGCTGGGATACCTGAACGTGTTCGTTTCCGACGAGATTCTTCGGAACAAAGTCATGGAATCCTGGTCGGTAGACGAGTCCGTTGCTTTGCCTTCCGCCGAAATTCTTACGCAGCGGGTGTTGGATTCCCTGCGAACGGCGTCGCCGGAAATTGCCGCGTTTTTGAACCTTTGCGACGCGATTGAATGGACGCCGTTACCGTTCGGCCAAAAATTGCAATTACCGGAAATTCCGGACCACTCAACTGCCGTTTCACCTCGCTTGACCGGGACGTTGCGGATGTACCTCGCCGAACGTTTGATTCGTGCTCACTATTACGACGAAGCGTTGATGTTGCTCCGTGAAATGAACCCGGAAAACACGATTGATCCGATTATCGTTCTTTTTTGTCTCGGAATCGCTCACAACGAGTTGCTTAACAAAAGGGAAGGGCTTCTTGCGATGAAGCAGCTTCGGGATTCGTTTCCGACGGAGTCCCCTTATTCCCGGAGGTTCGCCGAGGTCGCCAAATTGCTGGAAAACGAGTTGAAAAACATTGACGACGAAGAAGAAAACCCGGAAAACATCGCTCGAAGAATGGAGGACGTGCAGCGACGGCTTGGGCAGGGAAACACGGACGACGGCGTTCAAAAAGTCGAAAAAGACGTGCTTGATTCGCTGGAAAAGCTGATTGAAAAGCTGGAAGAGCGGCAAAAGCGATGCCAATCCGCTCAAGGAGGCCAGGGGAACAAACCGGCGGGCGACAGCCGGATTATGCGGCAAAAGGGGCCGGGCAATGTCGGCGAAAAGAACGTCGGCGACCAAAGCGGCTGGGGCGAGTTGCCAGCCAAACAACGGGAAGCCGCTCTGATGCAAATCGAGCAGGAATTTCCGCCGCACTATCGGGATATTATCGAACAGTATTTCCGACAGATGGCACGGTAATATTTTTATTCTTGTTAGCCGCCTCGCCCTGCGAGGCGCAAAATATGGTTCACGCCTCGCAGGGCGAGGTAGCTAAAACACGATACATTATGCGACAAATCATTGCGTATCACATTACTTTCGGCACCTACGGTTTTTAGTTGCCCAACGACCCTCGTGGCTCCGGTTCCGATTATGTGTACAGCGAACGGCTTCGTCAGTTTGGGCTGGCGACCAAGGTTTCCACGTCGCACAGTGTTGCCCACAATCCTCACAATGTTCAACAACGCCTTGCTGCCAAAAACGCTCTCAAATTTCCACCGGTTCGATTGACGGGTGTTCAGGCTTTGGCTGTTTCGAAAGGGTTTCGTCAAGTCGTTACCGATACGCAATTGAAAATTTACGCCTGTGCGATTATGCCCGATCATGTTCATTTGGTTTTTGCCGTCCATTTGCGGACAGCAGAGTCGCTTGTCAATCAATTGAAAAGTTGTGCGACCAAACAGTTGACCGCCGAAGGACTCCATCCGTTTAACGGCGAACACTCTCCGTGGCAACGGAGTTTTTGGAACGTTTTTCTCGATTCGGACGACGATGTTCACCGTGCGATTCGTTACGTTGAGCAAAATCCGGTTCGAGACGGTCTCAAACCGCAAAAATGGTCGTTTGTTGTTCCATTTGTCATTTAGCCGCCTCGCCCTGCGAGGCGCAAAATATGGTTCACGCCTCGCAAGGCGAGGCGGCTACAAGGCTAAAATTTAAGATTTCAATCGGAACAAATTGAGTGTCCGTTTCATGTAGAGATCGTCGATCAGAGCCGGGTGGCCGCCGTAGGGATGCGATTCCGTGATAACCCTCGTGGTGCCATTTTGCTCCGAAATCCCAAGAGCGATAAATACCGGAACGCCGTTTTTCCCGCTGTCCGGATACGGTCCAATCGCTAACGAATAATCGGCATTGAACATTTTGAGCGCATGACGGCACATGAGCGCAACGACTTGTTCATTCTGTTCGGGAGTGGTTTCAGAAAAATCGTGCGGAATTTCCTGCTTTTCGGCCAGTTCACTGGAAAACCGAATCGCGTTTTTCAGAGCGGCGGCGGAACGAACGATCAAACCGCCGAGAAACGCCTCCAGGGCAAGCGGCGATGACGCCAGGGCGTCGTCCAGCAAACCCCGTGTGCCCCACTCCATCACGGCAATCGTTTTCTTTTGTTGTTGCAATATTTCACAAACGACGTCAGCCAGGGTTTGGTCCGCTTCGCCGTAGATGAGCGGTCCGAGTTTGTCGTAAATAAGCTTGGCCGTCGGTTCCATTTGCTCGAAACATTCTTCCTCGGTCGGAGCTTCCGCCTGGATTCGGAGCGTAATCGTTGCACGGTCCGCCGTGATACCAACCAACGGAAAACGGGTGCGATTCACGATGTCCGGCAGCATCGTTTCGACCTGGCTTTCCCCGGCACCGAACGAATGGATCGACCGGGAACGGATCACCACGTTTCGCCCGGTCATTTTCCGGCAAAACGCTTCCAGTTCGCCGCGGACCGTTTCGTGCCACATTTCCTTCATCTCCGCCGGAACGCCGGGGAGCGCAATGATGCGATAATGCGACATGAGATTTTCGTGCGAATTTTTACGGGCAACGGTTACATCGACACCCGGCGCGGTTCCGTTCGGATTGCGGATCGCTTTTCCCCCTTGCGGAATGAACGCTTGCTTTTCGTTGTTGCTCGTCATTTCGCGGCCCCGTTTCCGAAAAAGGGCTTTGATGCTTTCGAGAGCGTCGGCGTTTTGTTCCAGTGGAACGCCGAGCAGGGCGGCAATCGATTCCCGGGTCAAATCGTCCGCCGTCGGACCGAGGCCGCCGGTTGCAATGATGACGTCGGCACGCTGCGTGGCGATTCGGAGCACGGCAATCGTTGCGTCCAGGTCGTCGCCGACCGTCGTATGGTAAAGGCCCCGAATACCGAGATCGGACAATTCCCGGGCCAACCATTGCGAGTTGGTATCAAGAATTTTTCCGCAAGTCAATTCGTCGCCGATGGAGAGGATTTCTGCAATCATTTGAGTTGGCGGCAGGGCATTTGAGTTAGCGGCGGGGCTTGCCCCGCGTTAAATCTGCGTGCGGTTTCATTATAGCGTTTTCGCGGTTTTTGGTCAAGCGATTTTTGGTCGTTGTTAAAGACATCGGCAAGAGAACTGCAAAGTCCCTGGGAACGCAGGCATCTTGCCTGCGCGAGGCAGGCTGGAAGCCTGCGAACCCAAGAGCAGGCAAGATGCCTGCGTTCCCAGAGGTGCCCTCAATTTCTATCCATTTTGAACAATGCAACTCTCTTAAAGACATCGGCAAAAAACTTCAGTTTTCCTGTGCCTTGTTAATATCCAGCGTGACCATCTTCAGAAGCTGTTCGTCGCTCATTTCCGTAACGAGCGTTTCACCTCCCCCCTCCACGATTTCCTTCGCCAGGCTTTTTTTGCTCTCGATCAAATCGTCGATTCGCTCTTCAATGGTTCCACGACAGACGAATTTGTGTACGAGAACATTTTTACGTTGCCCGATGCGGAATGCCCGGTCCGTCGCCTGGTTTTCAACCGCCGGGTTCCACCAACGGTCGAAATGGACGACGTGTGACGCCGCCGTCAGATTCAAGCCTGTTCCGCCCGCCTTGAGCGAGAGGACGAAAAACGGCGGTCCGGCTTCCGTTTGAAACGCATCCACCATCTCCTTGCGTTTTTTGATCGCCGTTGTCCCGTCGAGAATCAGGCCCGGTCGCTTGAAGATGGTCTGCAGGTAATGTGACAATGGTTCCGTGATCTCACGAAACTGCGAAAAAATCAACACTTTTTCCTGGCGTGATGCAATTTCGTCACAAATTTCCCGTAATCGCTCGAATTTTCCGCTTCGCATCGGATCAAAGTCGCCGTCGCCGGTCCACTGGGCCGGGTGGTTGCAAATCTGCTTGAACCGCATCAGGTAAGCGAGGATCAAACCGCGACGTTTCATGTTTCCCTTGTCTTCCCGCAATTCACGCAACTCTTTTTCCAGTTGCTTGACCGACTGGGCGTAAATCGCTGCCTGGTTTTTGCTCAAGCCGCACCATGCCGTTACTTCCGTTTTGTCCGGCAGGTCCGAAATGATTTTTTTGTCGGTTTTCAAACGCCGCAAAATGTACGGTTGCGTGAGTTTGCGCAACGGGGCATAATTGACGCTTTCCGTATTTTTCGAGAGCGATTTCACAAATTTCGAGAACGCCGCGTTCGAGCCGAGCAAACCGGGATTAAGGAAATCAAACAACGACCATAAATCGCTGAGCCGGTTTTCAATCGGTGTACCGGTCAGCACGATACGTCCGGCGGTGTTGAGTTCTTTTACCGCCTTCGCTTGTTTCGTCCCGGCGTTTTTGATCGCCTGTGCTTCGTCGAGGATAATGTTGCGCCAGTGCTGCTTCTTGATCCAGTCGATCCGTTCGACCATGCCGTAGGTCGTCATGACGAGGTCGATATCGTGCAAATTTTCCGGCTTGTCGGTTCCGGCACCGGCGGCGTGAGCAATCCGCGTTCTTAACGACGGAGCGAATTTTTGGATTTCCGATTCCCAGTTCCCCAAAAGCGAAGCGGGGGCAACGAGAAGTGAGGTGCTCGTTTGCGTTTGTTTGAGAGCAAGAAGTAACGCAATCACCTGGATCGTTTTGCCAAGTCCCATGTCGTCGGCCAGACATGCACCAAGTCCGAGCCGTGTCAGGAGATGCAGCCAGTGAACGCCGGTTTCCTGGTACGGACGGAGCGTTGCGTTCAGACCGAGTTTCTGAAACGACAATTCGGTGCCCGCTTGCGACGGATCACGAATGGCCGCCAACGCTTCGGCAAAGGAGCCGATCGGCATGACTTCGGACCAATCGCGGAACGATAATTCCTTGTCGAGTCCGTCCCACTTGCCGTCGACCGGCAGACCGGAAAGGAGCCGCATTCCTTCGTAAAACGAGAGGCCGTCTTCGTGAACGAGCTTGTCGATTTTTTGCCAGTGGTCGAGTGCCGCCTGGAGTTTTGCACGATCGACTTCGACCCATTCGCCCCGCAAACGAACGAGTGAACCATCAAAGGTCAGGAGCCGGGCCAATTCCTCTTTCGAAAGCGGTTCACCATTGAGAACCGTTTCAATACGGAATTGCAGGATAGAATCAATGCCGAGCGATGAGGTGTTATTTTCCGTACCGATATTGACACGGACCTGTGGTCTTGCCGTTTGTTTTCCCTTCCACCAGTCGGGAACACGCACGATTAAGCCCGCTTCCTCGAGTGCGGGAATATCCTGTAGCAGTTGATAGGCCTGTTTGGGGGACCACGCTCGCGGCTGGTAGACGGTTTGATCGTCAACCATCTCCTGAACCCACGAGCATTTTTCCGCCGCCGCCGTGATGGGTTGCAACAGACGCAACAGGGCGTTGCGATCCCTGGCGGAAGCGTACTCCGTAAGAGCCTTGGAAAGCGGCAGTTGAACGGGTTTTGCTCCGGCAGACACCTTGTCGGTGTACGTTGCCATGAACGCAAAGGGACGTGTTTCGTCCCGTTTGTTCTCCGCAAGATGGAATGTAACCCGACCGACGGTGCGCCACAGCGGGCTTTGACGCTGAATCCAATCGACCGCCCCTGCCGTATGCTTTTCGATTTGAGCGTGGACGTATCGGTCGAGTTCCCGCCACCACTCGGCGAGAACGTCGGCGGTCAGGTATTCAGCACCCGGCATCGGGGGCGCAGAGATGAGAAAAAATTCCGTTTCGGAAATGGACGGCGGCGGAACCGGCTGCAGTTCCAGCACCGTTTGAGTGGTTCCAAGTTCCGGCAGATGACAAAGCCGTGTCAGGTAGTTTTTGGCAAAGGTCCGCAGAAAATCGAAATCGCCCGGTAACGCGGTTTCAAGTTCAACGGTAGCAAGGTGGAGTAGCCCTCGGGGATAGCCGTCGCCTTGAAAGACACCGCGTAGCCGGTTTTCCAATACGGAAGCAACCCGGTCCGGTTTTGGGTCGAGAGTTTCCGTTTCCGGTTCGCCAAGGTAAGGATGCCCCATCGGCGAAATACAAAGATGTGGGAAAGAGACAAATGACATGGAAGGAAAGGAGTCGCAAACGGTGACGGCAAGTAACTGAGACCATTCTATCCGTTTTAGCCTTTAACAACAAGAGTCCGTATTCCGCAAGATGGCAGCCGGAAACGAAACGCAGTGATCGGATTAGGAACAGTATAAAAATAACAATGGCCGCCGGGAACGGAGCGCAGCGCAGTGACCGGATTTCCCCGCGATTCGATTCGGTCGCTCTTTTTTTTTGTGTTGTTCGCATGTATACTACCGTCTTTCCCTTGTTCACTTTCTCGCTTTTTCATCATGTTTTACTTACGTTTTTTTCTACCGGTTGCTTTGATTTCAGGAACGTTTCTTTTTTGCGAAACGAACCGGATGTCCGCTTGTACGAACGTTCTGGTTTCCAAAGGAGCCTCGGCGGATGGGTCGGTGATGATTACCTACACGGCCGATTCCGCCGGGTATCATACGCAGTTGAAAATCACACCCGCCGCCGACCATCGGTCGGACGACTTTATCGTGGTCCCCGCAACGGAAAAACGACCGGAAGGAAAAATCCCGCAAGTTCCCCACACGTACCAGATCATTGGCAGTCTGGAACAGGGAATTATGAACGAATTTCAACTCGCAATGGGGGAAACGACCTTCACGGGCCGGTCCGAGCTGCAAAATCCACAAGGATTGTTGAATTACGAATTATTAATCACGCTCGGTTTGCAACGCGCCCAAAAAGCGAGGGAAGCGATTGAGATGATGACCGCTCTGGTCGATCAATACGGCTGGAACGACGGCGGCGAATCGATTTCCGTCTGCGACACGGAAGAAGCGTGGGTCCTGGAAATCGTCGGAACCGGCGAAGGGGGAAATCCCGACGGCAAAACCGGTGCGGCCTGGGTCGCCCGACGGGTTCCAGACGGTGAAATTTCCGTCCATGCGAATCAAGCGAGGATCGGCGAATTTCCGCGAAACGATCCGAAAAATTGTTTCTTTTCCGCAAACGTCGAGAGCTTCGCAATCGAAAAAGGGTATTACGATCCCAAAAGCGGGAAACCGTTCCGGTTTGACGAGGCGTACAATCCGCCGGACGTTTTGTCCAAGCGGGTTTGCGAAGCACGGGTTTGGAGCGTCTATCGCCGTGCCGCCCCGTCGCAAAACTTTTCGGCGAATTACCACCGTGGTGTCAAAGACGCCGAGCCGTATCCCTGGTCGATCAAGCCGGACCGAAAATTGTCCGCCTCGGACGTGATGAGTTTAATTCGGGATCAGTTTGACGGAACCGATTACGACATGACCGAAGGGATCGACGCCGGAGAATTTGGCTTGCCCCGACGTTGGCGACCGCTCACGTTTGAACTTGACGGCAGGAAATACTCGTGGGAACGCCCGATTTCGACGCAGCAAACCTGTTTTTCGTTCGTGTCGCAATCGCGGGATTGGTTGCCCGACCCGGTCGGCGGAATCATTTGGTACGGCGTCGACGATTCGTATTTGACCTGTTATTTTCCGCTTTACTGCGGGATCAACGCCGTTCCACCGTCGTTCCAGACCGGCGGAATCGAGCGGTTTTCCTGGAACGACGCCTGGTGGGTTTTCAATCTGGTGTCAAACTACGCCAATCTGAAATACTCGATGATTTCGCCGGAAATTATCGCGGTCCAAAAAGAAATGGAGTCGCATTTTTTTGCGTTGCAACCGGCGATTGACAAAACGGCGTCAGAGCTTGCCGGGACGAACCCGGACCTGTGCAAAGCGTTTTTGACCGATGTTTCCGTGATGAGCGGCGAAAAAGTGACCGCCCGATGGAAGCGATTGGCCGAGGAGATTTTCACGAAATTCAACGACGGGTACGTTCGGGACAAAGACGGCAAGTATCCGAACGTTGGTTATCCGGAAAAATGGTTGCGTCGCGTGATTCAGGAACGCCCCGAACAATTTCTCCTGCCGGAATAGGGGCGCACCAACGAGGGGGAACTAAAAAAGATTCCTGTTGAGCAACTCACAACGGCATGATTTGTGCCGGATATGGACAATATCGAACTGCACCAATTGTTTCAGATTTTTGAGTATCTCCCGGTGAATCACTTCATCGCTCATTTGCGGATAGAGTGTCTGTACCTTTTGGAAAATTTCGCCGATGGTCGTTACGTCGTCGATTCTCCGGTAAACGTTTCGGGCAAACGGCGACGACTGAACCGTAAACGACAGTCTGTCGAGATGGTTGGGAATATGGAACAGCGACGCGGATTCCTCCGTTTCCACGAGCCGGCCCGGCATGTTTTGCTGCCTGGCAAGAAGCGAATAACAAGGGATCAGGTCAAGGTCAAGCCAGTCGATTCCCCCGGTACCGGAACCTGACGGGGACTGCGGCGTGATGTGAAACTCGAATTTGTTGATATGCCCGTAAAACAACTCCGAAAAGACCCGCTGTTCACGGGGGCTCATCTCCTTGATTCGTTCCCGGATTTTATGGGATAAGGTGTCAGGATACAACTCCGGTACTAAAAACGACTGTTGGCCCGACGAAAACGCCGTGATCGACATTCCGCATCCTTCGACCCAATCGTAAAGCTGATCGATGGTATACGCCCGATCCTGGGAATGAAGGAACAAGTCGTAGATTTCCGCCGGATTGGACTCGTTCGCTCCCCAGCGTCTACTGAGACGGTGCAAATTGCTTGATGGTAAATACTGTAGGAAAAGATTCGTATTTTTGATTTTTTCGTCCGCATCATCAACATTACGATTGACGATCCGCATCAATTCCTGAATTTGGTAAATCGTTGTTCGTCCGACTTGACCGTAGACCATGATCGACATGGCACCATTGTCCTTGAGGACGCCCCTTAACGCGGCAAGCCCTTCATTCGGATTTTCCAGGTGATGCAACACCCCGGAACAATTGATGTAGTCGAATTTTCCCAGTCCCATCTTTTCCACGTCCAGAAGCGAACCTTGGTGAAACTCGACGATATTTTCGATGTTCGCATGGTTTAACCGCTCCGCTTGATTGTGAAGCCGTTCTTTGGCAATTTTCATCGATTCCGTACTCAAATCGACGTAAACGATTTTCGCATCCGGAAGCCAGGCGGTTTGAACGGCGAGGTACGTCAATGCGTCGCCGGTCCCTCCTCCGGCGACGAGCATTCGAAATTCGTCGTGAAAATTCTTCTTGCCCTGATAACACCGCTGGTTGACGATCATCAGATTGTCGAGTAGCGGCATGGTAAGACTTTTTTTATCCTCTTCCGGATCACGAAACGGGTACGGAAGTTTTTCATATTGCATCCGGACCTTTTTTGAAACGTCGTCGTCCGCATCCCAACCGGCTGGTTCGTCCGGCGATTCCGAAGGAGGCAAGATGAATCCGCGGGGAGAGGAAAAAGGATCGTAATTTCGACCTGACACCATCCTGACAAACGACTTTCCCGGCGTTAATTGCGACAGGGAACTGTTCGACCGGGAAGGTGCGAAAGCGGTGCCGGAGAAGCTGTCGGACGATTTTTCCAACGAATTCCGGTTGGTGGTGACGCATTTTGCTCCTTCGAGAACCGGTTCCGGCAGCTCGTGTGATTTTTGTTCGGAAACGAAATCGATTTCCCGTGACACGTCGGGGACCTCCGTCATTCGTGCAGATGCTTGGGCGTATTCTTCAACCCCGACCGAAACGAGTGCGTGTTCTTCCCCGGTGTTCTCCGAGAGAAGATGAACTTTCGGAACCGTTCGGCCATGTTTCGGATGAAATCCGTAAACCGTTTGGTTGGTTTGACGCAGGTTGAACATCAGGGACGTCCCGGCAAACGGATCAATCGTATCCTGTCCGCCAAGCGATTTCAGTTCGTCAAGGGTCTGAGAAAATTCGTTGTTCATAGTAGTTGGCAGACGGCAGACGACAGACGGCAAAAAGCAAAAACGAGTTCTGCTGTCTGCCGACTGCCGACCGCCTACTTAAAAGTGCTTGCTGTAAACGGTAACACGGGAGCGTTTCGATGCCGCATGAGGATGACGTCTTCAAACTCGGCGGCAGCGAGAAAACTACCGCAGGACTGAAGGATTTCTTCCATGCCGAGCGGCGTTTCCATTTCTTCGCGGATCGTCATGAGGATTTCCTTAAATGTGCGTTGTCCGTCGATCAGTTCGATCATGCGGCGAATTTGCGGGTTCCACGGGAGGTCGATCGTATACTTTTCGTCCGGGGTCAGCGTTACGGTCAACTGCGGAACCGCATCGCCGCCGGTCGCAAGGAATCGTTCTCTCCATTTCTTTTGGTTCTGCGGAATCGGATTGAAAAACAAAACGTTTCCCCAGTCGTTCGGATCGACTCGGGCCGACTTTTCCCGGGTCGCCCAAAAACAATGCTCTTCAATCGTATTCCAAACGATTTCGGAAATCGCTTGCGTATCTTCCAGCGGTAACAACTTGACCAATCGGAATAATTCCGGATTCTTTTGGGCAAACCAAGGTTGGTAATACATCCGCGTTTTCCGGGAGAAGTTCGCCAGGTCGAGATTGTGGCGGCGCAACAATTCGTAAATTTTCGGAACGGTCCAACTGTGAATATCCCTTCGAACGAAATGTGCGGCAAACGCGTCGTCTTTCATCGACCGGATTTCCGGGAGCAGATTGTCGTACGCCAAACGGGTCCAATTTCGTTGCGGCAGGAAAACGAACAACTCTTTCAGACGATCCACCTCTTCCTGAAGGCCGGGATTGTCCGAACCCAAAGCGGCGGCAATGGTTTGAAACTGCCGATACGGTTCACGTCCGTAATATCCCAAACAGGACATTCCCAATGCTCCGTTGGGTTTCAGAAATTTCAACATTGCGTCGAACGTTGCTTCAAAATTCCGGACGCGGTCCAAGGCACCGCAGCAACGAACGTAATCGAACTGCCCATGCCCTAAAGGCCGAACCTGGTCTTCGTCCAAATCGTCCGATGAACCGTCCGTAAACAAGTGGTGAATATTTTGAAGATCGCCGGCGACCCAGATAATTTGATCGGCAAGTCCCAATCTGGCCGCTCGTGCTTTAAGCAGTTCGGCAGCAAGCGGACTCCAATCAAAATGAACGATGGTCGATTCCGTACCCCTGAGCTGAACCGCGAGAAAAAGCGTTTCGTCCCCCGGCGAATGATCGTTGATCGAGAGAACGAGAAAATTCCGGTTCATGTTCCGCAGACCGCCGAAACAGTAATGGTTGACGCAATCGAGTTCGTCCAGCGGATTGGAGCGCAACGTCAACTGATCGGACTCGGAAACGCGAGTCGGATATAGGAATGATTCCAGTTCCTCATGCAGGATCAGCGGTGAACGAGATTCGAGTGAGACCATAATCGTGGGGAGTGGGGGATGGATCGTGGGGAGTGGGAGGGGAAGAGTGGATCACTCTCTCCCTACTCCCCGCTCCCCACTTTCCATTAGAGAGAATGCAACGACAAGAACCGGGACGATTTCGGAGTTTCCCAAGCGTCATTAAAGTTCGATTCCGACTGCATTTTCAATTTTTTCGGTGCCGTTCCCATAATGTTTTCCTTTTCCGTCTTTGGAACAATGTCCGAGGCGGGACTGATCGATTTCACGGAAACGGTCCTGCTGCCAAACGCGACCACTCTATTGTCGTCCTCTGAATCGGACGCCGCTTGGTCGTCGATGCCAAGTTGCACGGTTTTTTTCGGCGGAACCTCCGGAATCTCCATTGTTTGCGGCGGTATCACCGGAACTTCGTTTTGACGTTGTGGTGTCTGCCAGGACTCCCGTGCGGGACCGTAGAGTTTCGTCAACATCTCCATCTGCGGTATCGGCAATTGGATTGAATCCGAACGTTCGGCAATCTTTTGACGTTGTCGCGGTTGTTGCGGCGGAGAAGTTTGGCTTTTCGGCTCTTTCGGCGGCAGCTCGACCTTCTCCACTTGAGGGAGAGCCAGCGGGGTTTGGATTTGTGTTTCCGAAATCGTCGGCGTTTCCACGACCAGTGCCGAAACGGTTGACACCGGTTCCTCCTGCTGAACCTCCGGTATGGAATGGGAAGGTGCTGCGATTGCAGCCCTTGCCGGTCTGGACGCCGTTTTCGGTGCTCCGTTTGAAGTGTCAATGAGCGACAACGGTTCCTGGAGAGTCAGGTCCGAAACACCTGGAGTCGGTTTTCCTGTCTCCTCTCCGGTTTTTTCGGTGGTCGGTTCCGGCATCGGCAATTGGGGCATGGCCGGAGGGGTGAAGTCTTTCTCAAGCAAAAGCGGCACCTCTGAAAAAGGATCCGTCGTCAGCGGTTTTTCAACCGGCTTGGTCGGGACCGAACTGTCCCGCATGGCAAGTTTCGGCGATTCCCCGACAAGCTCCGCCATAGCCGTAATCGGAAATTCCTGAGATGGTGCCGTACTCGTCGTCGCTTTCCCAACCGGGCCGGTCTCAGCAAGCAACGCAAAGTCTGCCGGAACGTCATTTTCCGACGGAATCTTCATTTCCGGCGGAAAGACGATTGCGCGGTCTGGCCGAACGGCAATCCTCTGGTTCGGCGGAACCGCCGGTGCCGCCGGGAGCGACGGAATGCTTGATTTTGCTTGCGCTTCCAGCTCAGACACCATTTCCGTTTCCACGTCAGACGTTTGGACCGTAACCGATACTTGAGGTAACGGTGCCGATTGCATGGAAACGACGAAATCCGAAGCATCGTTCGACCCCGGCAAACCCGGGAACATGGCGTTCGATGCCTCGAATCTGGGACGTCCGTACTTCCTTATCACTTCGACCGGATTGACCTTCGGAACTTGGGCAAGCTGTTCCAGGGTATCCAATTTCATTTCGGACTGATCGTCAAGAATTCCACTGTAGCGTCGGTTGATGCTTCCCAGTTTGGGAACTTTAGACGAATATGTTTGTAACGCCATCGCGTTTTCGTCGATCAATTCCTGGTTCAAACCCCCTTCCAATTTGCCGAACGTCTCTATTTTATCGAAAGATTTACGACGTTCCTGTTGAGCTAAACGGCCTTTTTGGTCCATTAAGTCCGCACCACGCGAGTTCCCCTTTTCACGAAGAATTTGGGCAAGTTCGTGATAGGCCGCGGCATCGCCGATGGAACCTTTCAAACGGCGGAGTGCTTCAATTTCCCGATCCTGAATCGCAAGGGTGTAACCGAGAAAAAACAGAAGTTTTTTGTTCTTGGGAAAGGCAATGAGTGCATTGTCCAAAATCGTGGTTGCTTCACGCTCCCGTTCCACATCAATGAGCATTTGTGCAAAATCACACACCAACTCCACGTTTTCCGGACTATGTGCGAGGGCTTTTCGGAAATACTCCTCACTTTTTTCCATTTTGCCCTGTCGTGCAGCAATTACGGCAAGACGATGGTAGGGGGGACCGACGTATTTTACGCTGTCTCGTTTTTCATTGTACTGCAAACATTTCAGGTAAGCCCACTCGGCAGCCTGCAAGTCGTCCTGCTGTTCCGCGGCCAGTCCGACGGCAAACATTTTGTTTGTCTGTTCCATAATCGTGCGTTCTTCTTCCGCACTGATTTTCTTCACTTTCGGTTGGGAGGGGGCACCGGTCTGAAATTTCATCTTTTTTGCCGAAAAACAACCGGTCGGAACAACGCCGATTGTTAAAAGCAAAAAGGTGAGTAGGAAACAATGAAATCGCATCAATCCCTCAAGCCAGTTAATATTACATTCCTGGGAAACGTAAACTCGATATTATTCGCGTGACCGGCACTATACCGTTCCTCACTTTTATCGGAATCGGCTTTGTAATACTTGAGATGATTATGACGTTTGTAGGAATTCTTCCTTGTTTATCGTCTGAAGGGCACAGGGCATAAGAAGTGGGAACAAAGAGAAAATGCCCCTGTTCCTGATTTTTTCTGCCTGCCCAGGCAAGAGGACTGCAAAGTCCCTGGGAACGCAGGCATCTTGCCTGCGCGAGGCAGGCTGGAAGCCTGCGAACCCAGGGGCAGGCAAGATGCCTGCGTTCCCAGAGGTGCCCTACACGTTGAATTTGGGGGATTTAGACAAAAGAGAGTGGCCGACTCATAATCCTGCTTGAATTTTCACGACGACCGTTCCCGAGTTGTCCTGGAGTTCCGATGGGGTGTCGTTGATTCGAAAGAAAAGCGTTCCCGATTCGGGAGCGGTCCAAGTCGTTGCATCGCCGATTGGAAAAAGATCGAATTTCCCCCCCTTTTGCCCGGAAAGTACCGCTCCGAGCAAAAGACCGAGCGGACGCCCTTGGTAGTAGCGGATCGTAACACCGCCAGACTCCGACCACCAGATTTTGCGTCCTTCCTGAGCCAATTGAAAACGTCCTTCCGCTTGAAAACGATACTTTTTCCCTTTTTCCACGAGAATCCCGGCGTTTTGCCAACCCTGATCGACTTGAATGGTGATTTCCGGTGCGGCGTCTTTCAGCGGTTTACCCGGTGTCAAATCCTTGATGACATTGCGTTGAAAATCATATCCATATTCCAGTCGGTCCAGAAAATCGTTCCAATCGACATGAACCCGACCGGATTGAATCGCTTCAAGTTTCGAGCGAAACCGTCGGGTAAACTCGGCGTGAGGAAGCGAAACATCCACTACGGCGTCACAAAGCAGGTCGCCGTACAAGGGGTGCCCATTAAGAAACGCCGCCAAGGCCCAGCTCCAGGCGTAGGAAGGCGTGTTGTCCGCCCCGTCGAACGACATGGTCAAAACCGACTCGATGTTTCGGGATTGATTTTTATTGCGAAGATCATTCAAGATGCGGATCCGTCCCCACAGGGGAACAATGTCACGATGTTCCGGGAAGTAGGGAAGCGTCAGCGTTTTGGTTTTTTCGTCCCAGGAATGGGTGCCGAGCAGTTCCGCAAGTCCTTCCATGTACCAATTCGGTCCGCAGAAGCCGAAAAAATGATTCATAAATCCGTGAACCCCTTCGTGGAGCAAGAGGTGCCGCCGGTAGTAATCACTTTCCTGTTCACAAATCCAGAGCCAATTTCCGACCGAAAAGCCGTGCGGAAGTTTTGGAACGCGGTTCAAAAGCGTTGTGGAAGCGAAATTTTTGGGATCGCCAATCAGAACGCCGAGCATTTTCCAATCTCCGACCGTTTTATCCTCCAAGCGAAAATACTCCGCCCAAAGGGGAACGGCGGCGTCAAACAACTGTGGCAGACGGTCGATCTCTTTGGAACTCGGAAGGTCGGTAATCAAATGGAGATGCCGTCCGCGAATCACTCGCAATTGTGTTCCGACCAGCTCGGATTCCTTCTTTTTCGCGGATTCGAACAACAGTTCCGGCGAAACCTGGCTGCGTATTCGCGTTCCAACCGCCAAAGCATCTTTGAGTGTCGTCGTTTCGGCGGCGACCAAAGTGAGCGGTGTTACCAAAACGAGTAGCAAGGGCATAGGGCATAGGGCATAGGGCATAGGAAACAGGAATAGAGAAAATAACTGAGCCGCCTCGCCCTGCGAGACGCACAACTCCCAAAAGGGTTCAGTCTACCAATTTTTGCTGGTCTCCGGTATAGCTTTATCAAATATTTTTGGTAAAATCCACGCCAGTTACCTTGGTTCACATTTTCCTTCTTCTTCCGGGGAACCATGCCCAATAAACAGAGTCGGAATGCCAAAATTCAGGACGAATTGCGTCAAAAGGCGAAAGAGCTTCTCGTCGAACGAACCGTCAATGTCGTGATCGGCTACGGTCCGACGGAGACCGGGAGCGTGGGTGCCGTTTTTTACACGAACAGTGCGGATTGCGACAAACTTCTCTGGAACGAGCGTTGCACAACGAACCTGGTCGTTTATTTGAAACGCAAGGAGGTGCAAAAACTCGGTAAAGCAGCCATCGTCGTCAAAGGATGCGATTCCAAAGCTTTGGCCGTTCTCGAAGTCGAAAAACAATTGAATCGCGACGGAATTTACGTGATCGGCGTCGTTTGTGAAGGTGTTTGGGACGACCCGAATTCCAAAACGCACTCCGACGCGGCAAAGTGCGCCGTTTGCGATGTCCATGAGCCGTTGCATTGCGATCTTGTCATTGGAACGTTGGCGGAAAAAATTCCGCCGAAAAGCCTCGACGAGCGATATAAAAAACTCGAGACAATTCTCGCAATGAACACGGAAGAGCGGTTGGCGTACTGGAAAAAAGAGTTCGCCCGCTGCTTCAAATGTTATGCGTGTCGGCAAGTTTGTCCGATGTGCTATTGCGAAGTTTGCGTTGCCGACAAGAACCGCCCGACTCGTTTCGACACGTCCGCAACGGAAAAAGGAAATTTCGCCTGGCACATTGTTCGGGCGTTTCACCTGGCAGGGCGTTGTGTCGGTTGTAGCAATTGTCGTTCGGCCTGCCCGGTGGGAATTGATTTGGACCTGTTGAATTTAACGTTAGCCAAGGCCGCAGAAACGCAGTTCGGGTTTCAAGCCGGTCTCGACCGCGAAGCATTACCGCTCGTCGGCACCTTTTCCCCGAGCGATCAAGAAGAATTTATTCGATAAGCCCGACACCATGAAAGACCATCTCATTCTTCGTGTCCTTTTTATCATTGCAATATTGCTTCCCATTGGAAGTATGTTTCTGTTTCTCTTTGCACGGCTTCTTGCGCTGTTCGGCGACCCGGTGAGCACCCGGATTCTCGATGGAGCGGGTATCGTTTTTGCGACGCTTTGGATCATCGATTTCGTCGCCCTGGTTTTCGGCGTTACCTATCGAATGATTCTTGCAGACGAGAAGAAATAGGGTTCAACCCGTCTTTTACGCACCCGCCGCGCACAATCAGAGCCGCGCACGGAGTAAGCGGTTTTCACGTTACCACCGGGAGCTGTGCTTACTGCGGGCGCGGCTCTGATTGGGTTTACGGTTAGGAAAATGCACTTCACGGACACAAAATGCACAGACTGCGCAAACTTCTCTTGAAATGCCGAAAATGCCTTTTCTGTCGATTGTGCCAATTTTTCGTAATGTATCGGCCAGTTTGATTCGATAAGAGGAATAACGTAAAACCGTTTTGTATCGTTTTCTCTGGATGTACAGCTTGGGGTAAATGGGCAAGATGGACGAAGTTTATAGCTCTGTTTTTCTGGTTTTTGGCCGAAAAAAGCAGAATTGGTTCACTCTTCCTACCAAAATGAGAAATATAGCGTGTCTCGAAAGGAGTATCGTGTTGGAACCTATTAAAAAGAAATCAGGCTTTTACGCATTTGCGCTTGGAGTCTCGGCAATGATTGCCTGTGCCGGGGGACTTTTTATGAGTTCCGCTCTCGCGCAACAACCGCAGGGAAGTTCGCAACCCGGCTTCGTGCAAGGTTCGGTTCCCGCGCTGGAACAAGATTTTGGCGTTCGAAAGAATCAACTTCTTCTGTCCGCCCGGAAGGCACTCGCCGCCGGCGATATCGCCTCCACCGAACGGTTTGTCTCCGAATTGGAATCACTGAATCTCCAGTATTCCGAAAAGGAAGATCAACCGCAATATATCACCGCTTTGGTGCAACAATACAAGGATGTTCTCCAAAAACTTCGGACCGAAGGGCAAACGGAAGCCAACCGGAAGGCGTATGCCGACGTGTTGAATCGCCAAGCCTTTGGTCTGATGCTGAAAGGGGATTTGGAAACTGCCGAAAAATTGGCCCAAATGTCAGAGGCCCAGGGTGTAATGTTTTCTCAGGAATACGTTGCCACCGGCCTTGATTCCAAGTCGATCCTCAAACGAATTCAGAACACCAAAATTGCCAAGGTAGCGGAATCGCTCGCAGCGAATCCTTCGACGCCGGAGGCCCAGGTTTCCCTCGCCGTTCAGAGGCAACTGGAGCAGGCCGCCGACATTCTCCAGAAAGGTCGTGCCTCGCTCGCCGCCGGTCAAGTTGACCAGGCGGAAAACTTCTGTCGGCAAGCCGTTGCTCTGCGTATTCCGGAAAACGTCTATCCGCAAGGAAGCGATTCCCCGATGCGTTTGCAGGGCGATATTGCCAGAGCCAGGCTTGGTGTGCAACAAGCCGGCGGCAATGTTCCGGCCGGTGGAGGGATTGCAAACAATAATACAACGGTTCCCGCCAACTACAACAGCAATGTGGACAACACGCAAATTCGTCAGGTCAGCAACAATTCGCTTGATCTTCCGATGGAAGGATTTGCCGCTCCGCTGGGACTTCCGTACGGCGAAAACGGACTTCTCGACGAAGCGAACCGCCAGGGTTTGAACCTTGTGGATCAGATCAACGCGGAAATGACCCGGGATATTTCGGCGGCCTACCGTGTTCGGAAAAATCAGCCGCAAGAAGCCTTGAACATCCTGTTCAACGCCCGCGCCCGTGTGGAAAACTCCGAACTTGATCCGATGACCCGGCAACAGACTCTCAAGCAGATTGATTTTGCGATTGATGCGACGAAAACGTTCATGGAATCGAATCGTCCGCAGATGGAACTGAAGGAAGCCAATGCTCTGGTTCTCGAAGAACTTGAAGCACGCCGCAACGACAAAGAGTTCGTCGAAAACAAACTCAAGGAGTTGTTCCAGCAGATCGACCAGTGTTTGAACGAAGGCCGTACCGAAGACGCGGTGTACCTTGCCGGCAAGGCGAAGGAACTCGCACCGGACAACACCGCCGCCAACCTGGTGTATCAGACGACTCAAATGCAGGACGATATCCGCCGTTACGACGCGATCCGAAGCGCAAAAACGGCCGGGTTTACCAGTGCCATGTTAAGCGTGGATGCGGCAAGCGTTCCATTTGGGAATGATCACAACCCGATACAGTTCAATCAGGACTATTGGGTAAACCGGGTGAAACCCCGGCGCAACATGACCGAAGCGATGGGAACCAATCGTCCGGAAACGGAACTGGAGATTCTCCGTAAGATGAGTATGCCGGTTCGGATTGATTTTGAGGAGATGGTTCCGCTTGGCGAAGTGATTTCGTACATGCAATCGCTGACCGGTATTGCCATGGTTCCCGATTCCCGCGCTCTTCTTGAAGCGGACATTACGTTGGACCAGTTGACCCGGGTTCAGCTTCCGACGGAAATCAGTCTCAAGAGCGCGTTGAATCTGATTCTCGGACAGCACGGTTTGACTTATGTTATCAAGAACGAAGTCCTCACGATCACGACACCGCAGCGCAGCAAGGGTCAGTTGATTCAGAAAACTTATTACATCGGCGACTTGCTTCCTTCGGGCCAAAACATGCCGAGCAATGATCAGTTTTCACTGGAAGCGGCGCATCGTCGGGCGATGGAAACCGCCGCAGGCCGGGGACGTAACAATAATGGTTTCGGTAATTCGACATCGCCGTTTTCCAACCTTGGCACCAACAACGGTACGTTTGATCCGGCGGTCATGGCCCAAATCAATCCGGGTTCGGGTTCGTTCCCAAGTGGTTCGTTTGCCCCGAACAGTAACCAATACGACCCGGCCGGAAGCTGGGGTGGCGGTGGAGACCCCAGCCAGATCATTAATTTGATTCAGGCCGTTACCGGTGAGGATGGTGCCTGGGACGACGGCAACGTGCCGGAACCGCAATATTATTCGCCGAATCTCTCTTTGGTGATTAAACAGACGGAAGACATTCATGAAGAAATCGTCGACTTGCTCAGACAGTTGCGAAAGCTCAACGATTTGCAGGTTACGGTGGAAGTTCGTTTCATTACGCTCAGCGACAGCTTCTTCGAGAGAATCGGGATCGACATGGATTTGAATTTCCGTAACAAGGGAGCGGGGCCGAAAACGCAAATGGAAACCGAGATGTTGATCGGCGACTCCTACAAATATACGGATACCTCCATTCATGGAAGCAACGTTGTTGTCGGTATGTCGGAACTGGGAACGTTCAATGCCAACCTGGATGTTCCGGTAAGGCAGAACAGTTTTGCCAATACGGTTCCAAGTTTCGGCAGTTTTATGCCGGATGCGGGTGCGACTTTGGGCTTTGCAATCCTCAGTGACGTTGAAGCGTTCTTCTTTATGAATGCCGCACAAGGGGATTCGAGAAGCAACGTGCTCCAGGCACCCAAGGTTACGACCTTCAACGGGCAGTACGCAAGCATTTACGACGGTTCGGAAACGCCGTTCGTCACCAGCGTCAATCCGGTCGTTGCCGATTTCTCGGCGGCGTACCAGCCGGTCATCATGGTGCTTCGTGAAGGCACGAATCTGACGGTCCAGGCCGTCGTTACCCACGATCGGCAAAACGTCCGACTGGTCCTGAACCCCGTGTTCAGCAAAATCACCAATAAGTCGAATTTCCGGTTCGACGGCGAGGACGTTACGGAAGACTCGGACACGGAAAAGACAAAGGGGGATTCCAAGAACCCTGCGGCTTCCGATGAAAAAGACAAAAACCGAACGTCAACGGTACGGCGTTCCGGTGTCACGATCCAGCAGCCGATCATGGCCAGCGTCAACGTGAGCACCGTCGTTAGCGTACCGGACGGCGGAACGATCCTCCTCGGTGGTATCAAACGATTGAGCGAAGGACGCAGCGAACAGGGCGTTCCGATTCTCAACAAGATTCCCTTCGTCAACCGGCTGTTCATGAACAGCGCGATCGGTCGGGACACGCAAAGCATCATGCTCATGGTGACACCGCGAATCCTGATCCAGGAAGAAGAGGAGGAATACATGCTCGGAAGTATGCCAACCGTTTACTAAGAGCATGACTCCAAAAGAGACACGCAAACGAGAGCCGCCTGAAAGGGCGGCTCTTTTTTTGAATTACGAATTACGAATTACGAATTACGAATTGGAGACGGCTGGTCAAAATGGAGAGACATGTTATACTGTTCAATGCCAATCTACGCCGTTAAGTAACTTGTCGCAAAAAAAACGATTGTTTTTTGTTGCAACCATTTATATTACAACAGGTTAGGAAAAAATTCTGTTTTTGTGTTTTTCGACAATAGTGTCGAATGTTAAAATGGG
>Ga0209628_10000221_pt1 | contig 33759 bp, 27 predicted proteins | sample TergutCu122P4_FD_187285 | JGI IMG/M metagenome (GOLD analysis project Ga0209628, IMG submission 187285) | Cubitermes ugandensis P4 segment gut microbial communities from Kakamega Forest, Kenya - Cu122 P4 (SPAdes) (version 2) | ecosystem: Host-associated > Arthropoda: Insects > Digestive system...
CGAGGGCCGGGTAGCCCCAGGCAGGCTATCAAGCAAAAAGAGAAGTGTGTATCGCCTTGCCTGATGAAGAGATTGGAACACAGGATTTGGCCGATGGGTTTAGTACTAATACGAGTTGTATTTCTACGAGTGCTTGAAGATTTTAGCGGCGGCGGGTGTGCGAAATTTTCAGGCGCAGAGCAATGGATTTTTTTGTTTGCTACTTGTTTAATAGCAAACAATCTAGTCTACGAGAGGTCTTATAGGGGTTTAATTTAGTAAAGAAAAATGTCTGAAAAATTATTTGAAACGACTCTGACCAGGCTAGTCATATGTGTGTTTTTTCTTTACAAATCGGTCGAGCGGGTGCAGGGCGCGGTCCAGCGACACGCCGAGCCGTCAGCGACCCCGTCCAGCTGCTTTGAGCGGCTCATAATCTAAAGCCCCTGGCTTCTCCGGGGGGGCACTTACTTTTGGCGCGTCGGAGCCGCAAGTGGGTACGGGCCTGCGTTGCACGGATACATTGGTGTGCCGTCAAGCAGCTTGCGTCGCGGCGCCCAGCGCAGGCAAAATCAACCTTGATCAGGCTCCATTTTCGGGCGCGGGCTGCGCCAGGACGCGGTCGATGCGGCGGCCTTCCAAGGCGGTGATCTGGAAGATCCAGCCGGCACACACGATGCACTCGCCGGCTGCCGGCAAGTGGCCGGTACAGGCCAGCAGCAGGCCCGCCAGGGTGTTGTACAGGCCCTTGTTTTCTTGCGGCAAGTCCTTGATGTGCAGACGCGCCTTGAGTTCGCTCACGGGCATCAGGCCGTCCAGTATCCAGGAGCCGTCAGGGCGCGGCGTGGCCCAGGCATCCAGCGAGGCGCCGGGTTTGAGTTCGCCGGTTATGGCTTCCAGCAAATCGTGCGGGGTCATCAACCCCTGCACCACGCCATATTCGTCGACCACGAAAATCAAGCGCCCGGAACGGTCGCGCAATTGTTCGAGTATTTCCATGCCGCTCAAGGTTTCGGGCACGAAAGCGGCGGGCGTCACATACGGTTTGAGCGGTGCATCGGGCGTGCAAGACAACTCCAGCAAACGCGCCACCGAAATGATGCCGATCACGTCGTCCAGACTGCCTTGGCATACTGGGTACCATGAATGGGCGCCTTTTTCACCGCGGCCGGTGATGTAGGCCAATGCCTCGCGCACGGCAATGCTCGCATCCAGCCATTGAATGTCGCCGCGCGGCACCATCAGCGAGGTCAGCGGTCTGTCGTCCAAGTGGAAAACGTTGCGCACCATTTGGTGTTCGTGCGCTTCAATCAGGCCCGCGTCCACGCCTTCTTCCAGACTGGCGGAAATTTCGGCGGCGGTCACGGTGCGCTCGCGCGAAACGTCGATGCGCAGCAGCTGCAATATGCCTTGCGTGGTTACCGCCAGCAGCGCCACGAAAGGCTTGGCGGCCAGTGCTATCCAGGTCATGGGACGGGCTGTCCAGCGCGCCACCGTTTCGGGGTAAAGCTGGCCGATGCGCTTGGGCACCAGCTCGCCGAATACGATGGTGATGAAAGTGATGATGGCCACCACGATGGCCGTGGCCACCGCGTTCGCCGCGTGCCCGTGCAGCCCCAGCGCGGCCAACTCGGCGGCCAACGGCGCCCGGAACGCCGCTTCGCCCACCAGCCCGTTGATGAGCACCACCAGCGTCATGCCGACTTGCACGGTGGAGAGGAAATGAGTGGGTTCCTCCAGCAGCGCCAGCGCCGCGCCGGCGCCTTTGTCGCCTGCTTCCCGCATCGCTTCCAGCAACGCCTTGCGGCTGGTTGCCAAGGCCATTTCGGACATGGCGAACAGGCCGTTGAACAGCGTCAGCGAAACGATCAGTAAGATTTCCATGACATATCCCGATCATCGGGCATATTCGGACATATGGCACTTTACTTGATCGGCGACGTGCAAGGCTGCGACGCGGCGCTGGGCCGGCTGCTTGATGAAATCGCGTTTTCGCCCAGCCGCGACCGGCTGGTGCTGCTGGGCGACTTGGTTAACCGCGGCCCGGATTCGCTGGCCGTGTTGCGGCGTGTAATGGCGCTGCAAGGCGCGGCGGCCTGCGTGCTGGGCAACCACGACCTACATCTGCTGGCACTCGCGCAGGGTATCCGCAAACCGCACCGCGGCGATACGCTGGGTGGCATATTGAGCGCGCCCGACCGCGGCGTGCTGCTCGATTGGCTGCGCCGGCGCCCGCTGGCGCTGTACGAAGCAGGCGTGCTGATGGTGCATGCCGGCGTGCTGCCGCAATGGACGGCGCGGCAAACGCTGGCGCTGGCGCGCGAGGTCGAGGACGCACTGCGCGCTCCGGATTGGGGCGCGTTTCTGGCCGTCATGTACGGCAATCAGCCGGATCGCTGGGATGATGCGCTGCACGGCCCGCGGCGGCTGCGCGTCATCGTCAACGCGCTGACCCGCCTGCGCTTTTGCACGCCGGACGGGCGCATCGACTTCAAGATCAAGGATGACGCGGCACAGGCGCCGCCGGGGCTGCTGCCGTGGTTCGACGCGCCCGAGCGCCGCACGCGGGATGCGGTGATTGCTTTTGGCCATTGGTCCACGCTCGGCTGGTTCAGCCGCGCCGACGTGCTGGGACTGGACACCGGCTGCGTTTGGGGCGGCCACCTCACGGCGGTGCGGCTGGGCGCGACACCGCAAGCGCGCGAACGCTTTCAGGTGCGTTGCCCGCAGGTACAAAAGCCAAGCTAGTCCCACGGTATCCGTGCGTTGTTCAGCGACCGGAAGCATCCACGGTGATGACGTGCTGTGTGCGTACACGCAACGTTGTGCTATAAGTCAGCGCAAGCGCCAACCCGTCAAGGGAACACACATCCGATGAACACTCAAGTCAAGATCATCGCCGCCATCACGGTTGTTTTGCTGGCTTTTGCCGGTGGTTTATATCTGTCGGGCTGGCTGAATTTGCTGTTGCTGGGGCTGGGCCATCAGGTTAGGCTCGATTGGAGCACCTATTGGCAGTATTGGCAGGCACTTGATCAGCCCCGGATTGCGCCCTATGCCGCGCGGATCAAGATCGCCGGCGGGGTGGGTTTTGGTTTGCCGCTGCTGATGGGGGCGGTGGCGCTGTATTTCATCGTCCGCGGCAAGGCATCAACATCACTGCATGGCGATGCGCGTTTTGCCACGACCGGCGATCTTAAAAAAGCCGGTTTGCTTGGCTCGGCGCCCAACGGTATCGTGGTGGGCAAGTGGGGCCGCCGGTTGATCCGGCTGGCCGGTCAGCAGTTCGCCATCTTGGCCGCACCCACCCGCTCGGGCAAGGGGGTCGGCATCGTTATTCCCAACCTATTGGAATACCAGGGGTCGGTGGTGGTGCTGGACATCAAGCAGGAAAACTTTGACCTGACCAGCGGTTGGCGTAAGTCCCAAGGGCAGGAGATTTATTTGTTCAATCCGTTTGCCGAGGACCGGCGCACGCATCGCTGGAATCCGCTCAGTTACGTTTCCCAAGACCCGGCTTTTCGTATTTCGGACATTCAGGGCATAGCGGCCATGCTCTATCCCGATGCCGAAGGCAAGGATAAATTCTGGGTCAGCCATGCACGCAATGCGTTCGTGGCTTTTGCACTGTTTCTGTTCGAGCAGCGCGATGAGCGCGGGCCAGCGTCCGGCGGCACACCCACACTCGGCCAAATCTTCAGACTTTCCATGGGCCAAGGCGGTGACCTGAAAGAATACCTGCGCAACTTGGCCCGGCAACCCTTTCTCAGCCAAAACACCCGGGCCGCCTTTGCCAACCTACTGTCGCAAGAAAAAGAAACCTTTGCCTCCATCATCGGCAGCTTTAACGAGCCCCTGAACGCCTGGCTCAACCCGGTGCTGGACGCGGCCACCAGCGCCGACGACTTTTGGCTGACCGACGTGCGCAAAAAGAAGATGACCATCTACATAGGCATCCAGCCGGGCAAGCTGGCCGAAAGCCGCTTGATCGTCAACCTGTTTTTTAGCCAACTGATCAACGTCAACACCAAGGAGCTGCCCCAGAGCAACCCGGCGCTCAAGCACCAATGCCTGCTGCTGATGGACGAGTTCACCTCGATTGGGCGGGTCGACATTTTGGCCAAGGCGGTGGCCTACATGGCCGGCTACAACCTGCGGCTGCTGCCCATCATTCAAAGCATGGCCCAGCTTGACGCGGTTTATGGGCGGGAGCTGGCCCGTACCCTGATGACCAACCATGCCCTGCAAATTCTGTACGCTCCGCGCGAGCAGCAAGACGCCAATGAGTATTCGGACATGCTGGGCTATACCACGGTGCGCAAGGAAAACCGCACCCGGGGCCGAGGCCGGGAAGTCAGCCGCAGCGAGCACGAAGAGAAAAGGGCGCTGATGCTGCCGCAAGAGCTCAAAGCGCTGGGCGCGGACAAGGAGGTGTTTCTCTACGAAGGGATACCGCACCCGGTCAAGTGCGGCAAGATCCGCTACTACCAAGACAAGTACTTTACCCAGCGGGTCAGGCCCAAGGTTGAGATCAAGCAGCTGGTGATTGAGCAGGCGCAAGGCCAAACAGATACCCAGGCGCGCACCCGGCAAGCGCCGCCGCAAACGCGGCAGCCCGCGCAAGCCGGCAACCCCACCCCGCGACAAGCGCCGGAGCCCGAGCCTGCGCCGCGGCGCCGGCAGACAATGGTGTTGGGGCAGGAACAGGAACAGGAAATGGGGCAGGCGTGGCGAGCCAAGACACAGCCGCTACAACCGCCGGAGGGGACAGCGCCCCCGCCGCAAGAAATGTGGAACGGCCAGCCCCTGCCGCCGTATACCTACATCCGCAAGGGGCCGCCGCCGATCAACCCCAGGGCGCATGAGGGAAAAGACCCTCCGCTGTGGCGCTGGCGCCCGCCGCTGCCGCCCGATGCGCCGCCGCCGGATTATGGGGATTTTTGGCAACGCTACCGGCCTCCGCCCGAGGGCTTGATCGCGCCGCTTTCAAACGAAGCGCCCATTGAAGCCATCCTGTACGGCCCGCGCATCCGCGTCATCATGGGGCGGCTGGCCATCGACGAATACCTGCCCGAGGAAGGCGCGCACCTGTCCGGCTTGGTGCCGGTACACCGCGGCCCCTACGACCATTTCCATGAGATGGGTCTGCTGCGCATGCTTGAGCAGACCAACCGGCAAACCGAGGAGGAATACGGTCCCCGGCCTTTGTACACCCCACCGCCGCCGCCCAAGCGCAAGCCGGATTTGTCGCGGTTCCAACGCACCCAAAACGTGCCGCCGCCGGGGATGGCGCCAGACCCGGTGTTTATCCGGGCCTCTGAAGAATAGGCGGCGCATCAAAAAGGATAGCAGCCGTGTGAGGATTTTGGCGTGCCGGATCGTGGATGAGCAGGTTCCTATTGCATCGGCATTGCGCGTTCCTGCGATGACTGCCCGGCCATCAGGTTGTGTGGGTGTGTTTCTTGCTGTCTGATCTCCATCGCCTGCGTGCTTTGATCGAACCGCTGGTAGGACTGCTCGGCGGGGGTGTCCAGCGCCTTGTCCATGCGGGTCGAAGTCAATGGAGCGGCCAGGTCCTTATGGGGGTCGCCTTGGCAGATGACTACGCGGCTGAGGTCTAGCTGGCCGTCTTTACCGTAGGGAAACGCCATGCTGGCGACCGAACGCATGCCCGCCGCGCGCGCATCGGCCATCAGCGCGGCGGTGCAGTTGTCCAGTTGCCGCGGCGTGAGCGTGATGCCCTGGGTGGCATTGAGGTTTTGCAAGCGCTGGCGCATGCTTTGGTCCAGCGCATGATCGGGGTGTTGCGGATGGCGCGGGTCCAAGGGCGCGCCCGGTTGGGCCGTACCCCGTGCTGGGGTGGGTGTTGGCTCCGGTGAGGGCTGACGAGTATGCGTGCCGCTGCCGGGCGGGCCCAGACCGACGCGATCAAGGGCTTGGTTGGCCGCGCCGGACAGGTGCAGCGCGTTGTCCAGGAAGGTCTTCTGCGCACGGGTTACGGCTTGCCCGGCTTTTTGCTGGGCGGCGTTGATGCCCTCGGAGACCGTCTTGCTGGCGCTGTTGTAGCCCTGTTTGGCCATACTAGCGCCTTGCGCGGCGACCCCTTCAGCGGTTATGGCCACGTCGCTCATGACCGACAAAGTGGCCCGAGCCGTTTGCACGTCGCTGCGGTAGTGCTGAATCATCTCGGTGTTGTGCTCGGCGCGCGGCTGGGCCCGAGGATCAGTCAGAACCGATGGCTTGGTGCGGCCCTGCTCGTCGATGGTGGCGAAATTGCCGATGCGGTGCGAGCCAAGGCTGGCTACAGCAGTCCCCATGGTCCGGGCTACCTCGACTCCGGGCGGCATGGCCGCATCAATAATTTTTTGTGCAACCCGGTCGTTGCTGTAACCGGCCTGCGCGAGCGTCTTGACTTCGCCTTCTGTGGCGTACACCCGCTCTTGACCAAAGTGCCGGCTGGCGGCGCTGACCGGATCGGTGGCCATGACGTGGTTGATGACGCTGTCGCCGCCTTGGGGAATGCCCACGTTCAAGCTGGCGACCCCGTAAGCGTTAAAGGTTACGCCGTGCAGGCCGGATTTGCTGGCGGTGATTTGTGTCAGCGCGCCGCCCAGGCTGTGGCCGGTGATGGTGACCTCGGGGGTGGGTTTATGGTTTTTTTCGGCGTACTCACGCGCACGCTCTAGCGCGTGCTGGGTCAATTTTTCGGCATCGACGGCCTGGGCGTTGACGCGCTTGAAGACCATGCCGGCGTCGGTAAAGGCATCCTGTGGATCTTTTCCCGGTGGCTCGGTACCGCGATGGGCCACCACGATTTCACCGGTGTCCTTGCGCTGGTAGATCGTGCCTTGGTAGCCCGTGGCGGGGTTGTTCAGGTATTCGAGGGGTTCATAGGTTACCCCGTCAAGCTTGATGTCTTGATAGGCGATTTCTCGCCGCTCTCTTGACCTTTTTTCGCTGATCTGCGGGGCGTTGTAAGCGTCCTGCGCCAAGTTGGCATACTCTTGGGTGCTTATGGTCATGGTGTGAGTTTCCTTACGCTAAGGGCAATAGTGAACAGGTCGGCGTCGGTAACATCTGGGTTGAACTGCGAACGGTCGACTGTTCCACCAAACATAGAACCTCGCTCCCCTTTCTTGTTGGGAAGCAAGTAACCATCCTTGTGGAAATAGAACTTCACAGTCTTCTCCGCATGAATGTCTTCTTCGGACAGGTCAGCAGTGAATGAAGTGTCCTCGTGCGCTCTGGAAGCGCTGAGTAACACGCCCGCCCCACTAACCTTCCAGTGGCACACGCCCTTGCCGGAGCCATAGTCCTCATCAAGCATGGCGTCGGCATAAAAGATACCCTTCCATTCGGTTTCCGAAACTTGGATCAGATCGATGCCTTTGTCGGTTTTCGGCCAAGTGATGCCCGCCTGCATAGAGGGCACGCTGTAATAACCGCAATTGGGCGCGCCATAGTCCGCGCTGGCGGCCATCACGCCGAACGGTCCCGGCGCATTGCCTAGTTTTATGGTGAACTCGTAGCGTTGCTGGGGGGTCGGGTTGTCCCGGTACTGGGACTTCTGGGGATGATGCGGCTCGGACGCGGGCGCACAGGCCGTTAGCGCCGCGGCTACGCCTAGCGCCGCCATGGCGGTTGCTTGTTTGATGTTCATGTCATTGCTTTCTTGCGCTTGCGGGGGTTGCCTGGACATCGGCGCATCGCTGCCCTCACCCGATGCGCGGTGAGTCAATACAGGAGGGGTCAGCACCGGCGGCGGTTTTCTTGTGCCGCCGTCGCCGTCACCCTCGCCGTCATCGTCCCCGTTGGCCAGCGCACGCTGGGTGGCTTGAGTTTTGTGTTGTCTGGCTTGGCCTTGTACGCGGCCCGTTGGCTGCTGCCGTGCCCTGGGGTCCTTGCCGCTGCCTTTGCGCTGGTCGTAAAAGTCTTGCAGCCACTGCTCGGGGCGCAGTTCGTTGATGCTGTTCACGCCTTTGGCCGCGGCGCGTTCATCGAGTATCCGGTGCAAAATTTCGATGTTGTCGGTCGAGGCCGAGATGACCGCCAGCGCATCGTCCATGCCGCGCAGGTTGAGCTGGCACACGCTTGAATCGTGCCCCTGCTTGATCAGAAAACGCCGCGAACGCTCATCCATGCTGGCGATGATCTTGAACTCGGACTCGGTCAATTTCAGGCCATCCATATAGTCCTCGCGGCTGGCGTTGGGGTTGGGCAGCAAGATCATGGTGGCGGTTTGTTCGATCAGCGCCGGGGCAATGTCGCTGCTCAGCGCGTCTTCGGGGCTTTGGGTGGCGAAGATGCCCAAACCGTTTTGCTTACGGATGGTTTTTTGCTTGTTCTTGGCAAAGTCCTTGAGCTCCTCGCCGCCATCGAGGATCTTCCAGAACTCGTCCATCACGTAAATCAGGCGCCGCCCGTCGATCAGCTCTTCCAGCCGGTGCAGCAGGTAGCAGATCACCGGCGGGCGCACGTCGGGGTTGTCGAGCAGTTCGGTGTAATCAAAGCCGATGATGTTGGCTTTTTGCAGGTCGATGGTGTCCTCGGGGTTGTCAAAAACCCAGCCCAGCGGGCCTTCGCGGGTCCACCTTCGAATATAGGTGTGCAGCCCGCTGTCGCCCTGGTTGGGCATGTATTTGCGCAGGTTGGTCATCGAGCGCAGGTGCGGGGGCACGTCCAGAATGGCCCGCACGGCGTCGGCAATTTCTTGCTCTTCGCGCGGGGTATAGCTGGCCTTGCCGATCAGCATTTTGAGCAGAGTGCTCAGAAACTGGATGTTGGTCTCGGTGTTTTCGCAGTGAAAGGGGTTAAAGCCCGTGGGCTGACCGTTTTCCAGCGCCAGGTAGTTGCCCCCGCAGGCGCGCACGAAGATTTCGGCGCCGCGATCCTTGTCGAAAAAGAAGATGGTCGGCGCGGGGTCGAGTTTTTGCACCTGGCTGAGTAAAAAGTTGATCAGCGCGGTTTTGCCGGTACCCGACTTGCCGATGACCATGGTGTTGCCCAATACTTTCTCGCCCAGCGAATCCTCGCCGGGCAGGGTGGCGTGAAAGTTGAAAAAATACGGCTGGCCGTTGCTGGTTTGCAGGGTCGTCACGCATTCGCCCCAAGGGTTGCGGTCTTTTTTGCCGGTGGCAAAGTTGTGTAGCGGCGACAGGCCCAAAAAATTGAGCGAACTGACGTTGGCCAGGCGCGTGCGGTATTGCCAGTTGCCGGGGAACTGGGCATAAAAGGCGGCGCTGGCGGCCAGATCTTCCTTGACCGAGACGAAACCGGCGTTGGACAGTTCGGCCCGGGCGATGGCCACGTTCTGGTTGAGCAGCTCCTGCGACTCGGCATGAACCGCCAGGGTGAAATGGTATTGGCCCAGCACGAAGTTGCCGCTGGCCAGTTGGTCCATGGCGTAGTCCAGTTCGGCGATCTGGCTGACCGCCTTGTCGCCCGAGGAAATCATCATGCCCTTGGTGCGCTCCAGCGCCTTGAGCGCGTCATGCCGCCCCATCGGGCTGAACGAGTGGGTGATGACGTATTCGATGTCCAAAAACTTCAACCCGTTGAGAATGCCCGGCCAGGTGCCGTCGGGATATTCCTTGATGTTGAGCAAACCGCCGAAGTGGTTCACCCCGGTGGGCGTGGTAATCACGTAATCGCCCGTCTTGGCCGAAAAACGCTGGCGGCTTACCGGCAAATAGCGGTAAACCGGCGCGGGCAGCACGGGCACCGGCTCGTCGATGCGGTTGAGCAGGTAGCCGAAAAATTCCAGCGCCTCGGAAAACACGCCGTCGGCCGTCTGATACAAACCCAGCCGCACGGGGGCGTAGTCTTGCAGCACCGCCTCCATGTTGCCGGCCAGTTCCAGCACGACGTCGATGGCCTGTTGCTGCTCGGCCTTGAGCCGCTCGATGTCGGCCGACTTCTCGGAGAAACGCTTGCCGCTGACCACGGGGCGGTATATCAGCGTCAGATACAACTCGTTTTGCATCAGCTTTTGCGCCGACAACGCGCTGTAATAAGCGTTGGACAGCCGTTGGTTGAAAACCTGCTTGAATTGGCCAGTATCCTTTATGCGCCGGCGGCGGCGAATGTCATGCGCCCAGAAAGCCACATTGACGAAATCGGGCGCGCGCAAGGATTGCAGCATCCGGTTCAAGGTGGCGTGCCGGTGCGACAGCTCCGACTCCTCGTGACCCACAAAAGGCAAGCCTTCCAGCCGCCAGGTCAGCATAAAGTCCCAGCCGGTGGTTTTGAGCACCGTGGGCCAGACGTGGGTGGACAGCGGGATAAATTCGCTAATGCCGGTATCGGGGCTGAAAGGTCGTTTGGGCATGGCCGGGTTTGAAAGAAAAACAAGAGGCGAGGGGCAAGACAACCCAGCCGCCGTTGATACCGCCGGCACAGGCGCCGAGGCGGTTATTCGTCAATCTTGGACTGCCCGCGATAGCTGTTGGGCGAAAACACCCACATGCCATCGTGCATATGCAAGTTGCGCATCCGCAGGCGAATTTGCAGGCGCAGCCCCAGCAGGCGAAAAATCATCTCGTCACGCTTGGCCATTTGGCGCATGACCAAGATCACCACCGGCGTGAGCAGCAGCCAATACAGGTTGAAATACAGCGCCAGCAAAAAACACCCGCCCGCACCTATGAAAAAGGGCACATAGGGCACGCCCATGAACATGGGCGGGCGGGTGCAGCCGCGAAACATGGTGTTTTTTTGCATGGCGCGGTGGTCAGGCCAGATAACCCGCCAGGAAATGGACGCTGCCGGCCAGTTGGGCCAGGACAGTATCGGGCGTGATACTGGTGGTGGTGGTTGCGCAACTGGAGCCGGAGTAGTTGCCCAGGAGGGTAGAGGCGATTTGACCGGCCGCGCCAATCAGGATGGCGCCTATGAGTATCGGCGCCACCTCGGTAATGCGCTTGTGCGCAAACGCGATTTGATAACCCGCGAAGATGATGGCGATGGTCACTACCGCAATCGAAACGGCGGTCAGCACATTTTGAACTTTGGTCATCAGGCTGCAAATGGCGGTTTGAGCGTCTCCCGCTCCCCCTGCTTGGGCCAAGGCCAGCGCGGGTACGATAAGGGCTGCCACTACCGCCAGGCGGCCCAGCATGCGCCAATCAACGGCGCCGGGGTGGCCCGCGGCAGGGCGGCTGGAGTTTTGTTGGGATTGCATCGTCAAGTTTCCTTTTTGCATGGTGAAAAAGAGGTATCGGCCTCCGGTAATAACAGGCGAAATTGCCCAAATGGAAATCGGATGATCAAAAGCGGTTCCATCACCAAGGCTCAAAACACAAACGCGCTGTCGCGTACCGGTTTGCGCCGATCGGCGGGATCGTCCGCGGCAGCGGCGGCGGGTGGCGGATCGTGCGGGCCGCGCACTTGCGGCACAAAAATACCGGAGCCGGCGTTGGCGCGAACCATTGCCGGCGCGCCAGGCGGCGGCGGCTGGCCGGGCGGCGCCACCGGCGCGGCTGCCACGGGGGGCGGGCCTGGCGCCGCCGCACCAGCGGTTTTGCCGATCGGCATAGTGCGCATGGCGATGCGCTGGGTTGCTCCGGCGGGCAAATTCTCTTGCCGTGCGGCCGGCGGCTTGAGCGTCGTGGTTTTCAGCCAGGCGCGCGAATTGGCGGCGGACAGGGATACCGCGTAAGCCGCGCTGGAAGCCGGCAGTACGGATGTTTCCGCCGCCGGAGCGGGATGGGTTACGGCCTGCATGCCGCGCAAAATTGAGTTGTAGATTTTCCGCACGTAGCCGTGCAAAAAACCGGTGGTGAAATTACCCGAGTAATAACAACTGAAAGCCTTGCCCCAATCGCCGTTGGCGCTGCGATAACAATCCGCCAGTATGTTCGCGCCGGCCGTCAGGTTGGAGCACACGTCGAATGCCTTGGCCGGCGTATCCAGCCCGTATTTGCCGAAGTTGACGCGGTTGACCTGCGCCAACCCCAGAGAATAGTTATATCCGCTGGCTTCCAGCATATTGGCGGTTGCCACCGCTTCGTCCAGATTTTGCGGCTGGCGCACCAGGCGAGCGCCCACCACGCCGATGGCAAACGGATTGGCCCCTGATTCCACGTGCACCACGTGGTGCATCACCTCGGCGGGCACCGCGAGGTTTTGGCAGCCCATCATTTCCAGTCCTGGCAGCATGGCGGGGTTGCTCCTGAATCACGCGGTTTGGGACGACAAAGCCCGTGCCGGGTCAAAGTCGATGCCGGTGATGTAGCGGCGGCCCGCATGGGCCTTGATGTGCACGATGACCTCGATGGTCATCATCAGCAGGCGCTTGATGGTGGCAAATTCCAGCCCCGCGCCTTCGTTGGACGCCTTGACCATCAGCGCCAGCTGATCCCAAGTCTGCTCGGTGCTGCCCGAATGGCAACTGGTAATCGAACCGGGGTGGCCCGATGCGCAGTTGCGGATGTAGTAAAACGACTCATCGCCGCGCAACTCGGCCAAAATGATGCGGTCGGGTTTCATGCGCAAGCACGCTTCCATGCAGCTTTTGGCGGTCACGTTGCCGATGCTTTGCCCGCCCCTGGAGTACAGCAGATGCACCACGTTGGGCTGGGTGATGAACAACTCGCGCGCGTCCTCGATGGTCACCAGCCGCTCATCGGGCGGAATGTATTGCACCAGCGACTTCATGAACGTGGTCTTGCCGCTGCCGGTGGCGCCGGAAACCACGATGTTTTTTTTGTACAGCACCGCCTTGCGGAAAAACTCCCCGTACCGGCGCGCCGCGCGCAAGTCCAGCAACTCCTGGTCGTGCGCGCTGATGCGGTGCGCGTCTTCCAGAATCTGGTCGAAAAAGCCTTCCGTCTGGTACTGGTCGAGCGAGCGGGTCTGTTTGGACGGCAGGCGGATGGTGATGGACACACTGCCCGCCTCCACCGCCGGCGGAATCACGAACTGCGCGCGCTGGCCGGTCGGAAAGGTCAGCGACACCATCGGCTCCAAGTCGGTAATGCGCTGGCCGGTATTGCTTTCGTTGACCACGGCGGTGCAAAATTGCAGCGCCCGCGCGTGGGTTAGCGTAGGCACTTCGACTCGCCGCCAGCCTTCGCGGCCTTCCACATAAAGCTCGCCGGGCCGGTTGATGCAGATTTCGGTAACGCCGGTATCCGCGTGCATAAAGTCCCGGATACCCAGCACCTGGTACTGGTAATCCAGAAACTCGCTGGAAACCTCGGCGACCAGCCCGTCGGTCATGGTGTGTTACCCGCCGCGCAAAAAATCACGAGCGCGACAGCACGCCGCTGAAATCAATGTCCCTGGCCACATAGACGTACAGCAGCGTGCCCTGGTTGATGGTGATGGTATCGGGCCGGTTGGCCGCCTTGCGCACGGCCATACCGGCCAAACTTTGCAGCGTCTGCGCGGTGTTGCTCTCCCAGGGTGATTCCACGACCAGGCCGTTGGCCATCGTTGCGGTCCGGGGGCCATGCTTGGCCCCTTCGTATTTAAAGGCATCGCTGAGAATGCTGATCAGCAGCGCCGCGCGAATGCGCTCGCCCCAGTGCGCGTCCCGGTACCCTGGGTGGCCCGCGCCGCCCAAGTTGTCGATGCCTGGGCTGGCCATGTTGACGTCGATTCCGGTCGGCGTAATCACCCGGTCCCAAATCACCGCCACCCGGTCCGTGTCGTTTTCCCGATCGTAGCGCCCCAGCACCTTGGACCCCTTGGGCAGCAGCAGCCGCTTGCCGGTAAACGAATACACCGGCTCGGTTACCAGGCACGTGGTAAAGCCCGGCAGATCCGTCACGATATGGGTTTCCAGCACGCAGCGGATATAGGTTCCGCGCGTCATGATCGTATTGGGATGCGGCAGCGGCTGCGCGCTGGCGGTTTTGGCCAGCGCCGGCACCTTGTAGGCGCTGTTGGCCGGCAGCGCGAATTCGGCCGGTCCGCCGATCGCGCCGGCGGCACCCTCGGCTTCAGGCTCGCCTCCGGCTGCACTGGCTGCCTGCTGCCCCTGCAGGGCGGCCATTTGCTGCTGATATATCGCCATCGGATCGGTCGCCGCCACGCCCGTCACCGTCGGGTTGCTGTCCATGATGCGCCGCTCTATCAACGTCGGCACATGCGGGCCTTCAGCCCGCGGCGGCTTGGGCGGCAGCGGCGCCACGGCGATCGGCTGCACCTTGGGCTGGGGCGGCTCAATTTGGGGCGGCGGCTGCGGCGGCTTGGGCGCCGCCGGCACGCTCAGCGTCTCCTCCCGCTTTTTGGGCTGAGTCCGGCTGCCCGATATCACGGTGTTGAACATCCACGTGGCCGCCAGCACCATCAAAATCACCAGCACCGCCAGAAAGCCGATAGCCCGGCGGTTCAGGCGGCGCGCTTCAATGGCCTTGAGCTGGGGCGCATTGGCGTCCAGGTCCGGCTCCGGCGCGCGCCCGGCGTCCATGCGCGCGTTGTACGGGTTGCCGCTGGGCGCTGGGCTGCCGCCGGTGTGGTCGGGTGAGGAGGTCATGTTTTGGCTCGCTTCACGATAGGGTTACGAAACGCCGCCCGAGGCGGCGTGGAATTATCAGTAATGCTGTCATCAACAATCCTACGCCGTTTTGTCCGGGCAGGGTGTTGGCAAACCGGGATACCGGCGAGGTTTGGGTTACGTTAAAAATCATCTGTAAAAGTAACATGCGAATGGGTTAATATTGAACGGGCAGGCTGCATCCACTGTATAACAATTTACAAGGCGTTCCCTCTGCTTTCATACAGCCATCCATGCTCTTTAACTCAGCGGCTTCAGATATGTTATCAAATTCTACGTCGTGACCTTCTTTCCCGGTTGATAAAGCGACACATGTATTACCGTAAGCAGCGATAACAATTTTACATTTTTTCCCGCCTTTTGCTTTGCAGTCGGCAATAGCGGTCGCTTCAGTTTCGGATTTGTTGGACAGATTAACCGCAACACCTAGGGTATTGGTGCTCCAATCAACCGCAACCGCCCCATATCGGCTATGCCACGGTTTTGGTGGAGGAGGGGGGGGTAAAGAATTGTTACTGTTAGAGCCACTATCGTAGCCAGGAATAGGCATGCAACTCCATTGGGGCGCTCCAAACCCCTGTACAGGCTGATAGGGCTGCATCCCCGCAGGGCAGCCATCCTCTGCATACGCTGCTTGCATAAACAAGCTGGCAGCTATTAAAAATACAGTCAAAATTGATGGTTTCATAAATATAATATTTCTCTTATATTCAGAGGATTTAGATTGCATCCTATCATCAGTGACGGTTATAGCCAGAGCCAGAAGGTTCAGCATGGGGCTGCGGCGGCACATACCCCCCACCACCATAATACGATCCCGGCGGTTGGCCTTGCGGGCCTGGGCGGGGGCCGCCGCCGCCGCCGCCGTTAACTTGCGGATAGGGACTAAAGTTACCGATCGTCGCATTGAAGAATGCCGCAGCCATCGGCGGAGTAGAAATGATTAATACCGTCATCAGCAACCCCACGCCGCCCTGTTGCAGGGCTTGGTTTGTAAAACCTTCCGATCCCTGCCCGAGCAGGGTGTTGGCAAACTGGGTGATCCACAAGGCTTCGGCCACCTTGATGGTCATCTTCAGAACCAGATTAACCACAAAATTGAGTACGGCAAACGAAAACAGGGTGGCAACGCCGTACATCAGCCATTTGAAAAACAGGGGTTTGGTCTGCTCGAAGAGCAAACACAAGATAAACAAAGGCCCCAAGCCGATGAATAGGGACAGGGCGATTTTGTACATCAAGAGCAGCGCTCCGGCGGTCATAGGCGGACCGGCGATGCCCAACATGCCGATCAGTCCGGCTCGGTCTTTGGCGTTTGAATTGTCGGTGTCGCCGCCGGGGATTTCCACCGCCGCAATGGCGGCCATGGCCATTTGGGTATAGGCCAGGTTTTTGTCAATGGTGACGGCCGGGTCGTCATTGGAACCGGTGACGAGCCAGTTGATGCCGGTTTTCAGATTCGCCTTACCAGTGTCCGTGTACGTGCCTGTGTTCGAGTCTATGTATCTGCCCGTGAACCACTCGCTGAGCGGCAGGTTGAGAAATGACATGGTGGTCGCCGAGGTGACGATGACGGCGATTTTGAGCATGTTGCCGACCATCGCCATCATCGGCTCCTTGGACTGGCCGGTGATCATGCGGTAACCCTGGATGAGTATCCACACGGTTACCAGCATCAGAGCAATAGCGCCGGCCCAGGCCGTGACATTTTGCAGAACGTGAGCCGAGAATTCATCGATCCGGCGATTCAGCCAATCGTTGATCAACTGAAAATAGAAGAAATTGGTTCCGTTCATGATTTTTTTCGCTGGTTTTGGGTGGAACGCCGGTCAGTCGGAAAATGCTGCGGCAAATGCGCTGGCCTGGATGACTTGGCCAAGGCCGGTCTGATTGCCATTGAGCCTGATTTTGGCCAGGGTGGACTGCATTTGTTCCAGGGTATTGATGGCGTCATCGGTGGCTTTGACGCGTGCTTTGTAGTCGTTCATTTCTGTGCCTAACTTCAGCATACTGCGCTGGGTTTGCTCCGAGAGGGAGGCGAAATCGGCAGTTTTTTTGCCGGACCCCCCAATGACAATGGAGAGGGTGGAGAGTCCGTTGCGAAGGTCGTCGATTTTTTTCAATATATCGTTGATGCCGCCGGGGCCGCTCAGTCGGTTAATCATGTCAACCGTGCGGTTGTATTTGTCGACTTTCAGCAAACTGATGATCATGCACAGCTTGCGCTGGCTTTGTGCGGGGTTGGCGCTCAGGTCGGAGTTGATGAAGCTGTTGATGTTTTCCAGCACGGCGTTTACGGCACCGGCAAAACCTTGGGGATCGGGGCAAGCTTTTTGGGCATAACTGGAGGGGTCATTGATTTTTTGCAGCGTCGGATTGGTTAGGCCGAACTGCAGGTTGAAGGGGATATTCGCTATGCTGCTTACCGCGGAGCCCCAAGCCTGTAATTGCTGTTGCCATCTCACCAACTCAGAGGCCCAACTGGCTGTTGCAAATATTCCTACGGGGCCGACTTCTGTAACAGTAATCGCATCAACAGGCTTAAAAGGCGCCCATACAGCCAAACCCAAAGCCAAGGCAGGCACGAGTTTGCGCATACGGCGGGATGTGCGGGAGGAGGTCATGATGGCGAGGTTAATAAAGGGATGCGGTGTTGCTGGACGCGCGGCGGTTGTGATCCGGGCGTTCCAGCGTTCCCGGCGCTTCTTTGATGAAATCGGTGTTTCGGCGCAACGCCACGACCTTGTCGCCGTGGCGCACGATCAGGTAGTTGTAGGTGCCGTGGGCGATGATGGTGTTGCCTTGCACGGAGGTGTTGACCAGCGAGTCTTGGGAGCGCTCGGCCTCGCGCATGTAAACGGCGGGGAAGTTGCCGGTGGGGAATGCCTTCAGGTCGGGCATGCGGATGTAGGTAAAGCGCCCATCGTCCCAGACGTTGATGGGAATGAGCCACGGAAAGCTGGTGTTTTTGGTGGCGTAGTCGTAGTTGAAGTTGTAAGTGCGGTCCTTGAGCAAGGTGGTGTTCAGTTCAGGCTCCGGCTCGGTTTTATTGCCAATGATGGGGTTGGCAAAGGCGGCGTCGGCCGGGTAGGTAAAGCGGATGTGGTACTGCACACCGGCGCTGCGCGCCTCCTGGAGCGTGCGCCAGTCGGTGGCGACGACTCTCAGCTCGAAGATGTAGTTGTGGGTTTCGGTGCGGATCATCATATTGGTGTCCACATCGACATTCTTGGGCCTGAGGTAAAAGACGTTGTCGCGCCGGGTCAAGTCCCATCCGCTGCTCAGGCCGGTGCTGTAGTCGAGGATTTTTTCGTTGGGGCTCAGCTCGATTTCGGTGGTGATGCCCAGTCCGGCGCGCACGGGGTAGATGCGGTCGGGCTGGTATTCGTAGATGGTGATGGCGGAGCTTTTGCTGGGCGTGCCGCGCGTGACGTTTGGGGGGACGCGCTGACCGGGCGCGGCATCGGCGGTTTCTTGCTTGAGCAGCGCCTTGTCGGCCTCCAGCGCAAAGTCGCCGGCGGTTGCGGTTTGCGCGGCGGCGTTGCCGGCACAGGCCCAGATCAGGCACGCGGCGGCGGTGGCCAGGGGGAGTCGGTTGATGGCGTTCATGGGTAATGCGCTCCATAAGAGTTTTGACGCAGCCGGCGGCGGCGAGGCGGCGCCGGCGGCGGGGCGGAGGCCAGGGGCACGGGCGCGGCGGCCGGGCTGGGCTCGGTCGCCGCGGGCGCGGCTGATGCGACCGGGGCCGCGGGAACGGCGACCGGCGCGGGGGAAGAAAAGTCGCTGGTGACCTGATAAGAGGTGACCTGAAAGCCCAGCGGGTTGTTCAGGCGGGCCTGCTCGTCCATGTGCAGGTCGGGCTTGTAGGTGAACTCCAGCATGGCGATTTTGTTGTCCAGCGGCACGGTGGCGCCGGTTTGTTTGTTGTAGATGGAACGCTGAAAGCGCACCGTGGCGCCCCTATAGGGCTGGCCGCTGAGGACGATGCTGAGAATGTTGACGCGAATGGCGCGCTCGCGCCCATAGGTCTGATAAGGGTTGTCGGTGTTTTGCTCCGAAAACAAGCCGGTATAGGCCGCCGCCACGCCGGGCGCGGCCATGGTGGTGACGGTGCCCCAGTCGTGCAGGTTGAGAAAGACCGAGTCGTAGGATTCGCGCGCGAGCACGAAGTGGGCGACGTTGCTGCGGTTGATGGCTTCGCTGCTGGTGATGCTTTGGACTTTGGCTTCGTCGGTCAGGCGCGCGACGGTGGCCACGCCGGTGGCGGCGTCGGCCATGACCAAAAAGGGCACGCGCTGCTTGAGCGGCAGCATGTAAAAGATGGCGCCGGCCATGATGAGCGCCAGCACCACGGCGCTGAACGCAACCCACCAGGCACGGCGCTCGCTGCGCCGGGCCAGGTCGGCGATGGTGACCTCGAAATCAACCGACCGGGCGACGACCGCGTTGACTTTGTTGGCGGCGGCATTCCTGTTGAACATCGGCTGGCGTGCGGGTGCGTGGTTGTAAGCTCAATCGTCGGAGACCGGCGGCTGCGCCGCCGAATCGGATGGCGATGCGTCAGCGGCGGGATTGGGCTGGTTTTGGGCCTCGGGCGCGGTGGATGCGGCGTTGTAGGAAGCCGGCTGCACCAGGATGCGTTCGAGGTCGGCGCTGATGTATACGCCTTGAGCGGCGTAAATTTTGTTGAGTTCGCTAACGGCCGCTTGCAGGTCGGTGGCGTGCAAATTGGCCACGGCTGTGTACAGCGTGTAGTCCGAGCCCAGCCGCCAGACCAGTGGCATGGCGTTGTCCTTGGCCCAGCGCCTGAGCATGCCGCGCAAGGTGTTGTCCAGCGGCGAGGCGTAGTAGGTGTAGGCCGGGGTTAGGGGAATTTCCTGGGGCCTATTATGGAAACGGTTGACCGGTTGCCAGTTGCCGCCAAAGTCAACCGGCGGCGGGGCGCCGCAACCGGTTAACACGATGGCTGCAAGCGGCAACACGATAGCGGATGGATGAATTTTCATAAGCGGTTTGATGCGGGAAGACCGGCGGTCAAGGCTGTGATCGGACTGTGATGGTGACGAAGTTTGTTTTAGGGTGTGCCCACAATCCATGTTCCACAGCGGTTGGATGATTGTAGAGCATGCACCCGTTTATTCGTGATTTTTTCACGATTTGATAAACCCTACTCCTGTTGTGTTTTACTGACATGGCAAGGCGCAAGGTGCCGCTGGTTGGCTCGTTGATCCGGTACCAGATGTAAGAGTAGGGTTCGCTCAAGATTGTAACTACGCAAAATGCGGGTCAGTTAATGCTGTTATTCGAGTAATTGTGCATTAAAGCAAACTTAATCAAATTTTCTTAATTAGTCGTTGTTTTTTCTGGAATTGTCTCAAAATTAATTATAAGTAATTGATTTATAAATGATTATTTGACTAAATCGGGTATAGTGGAGACCTGGGCCGTTGCACTTTGGCGGCTGTTTGCCTACCCGTTGGCGGCATGTTTTTGCGCGGCAACCGATGCCTCAAACTACCGTTTCTAGGTTCAAGGATGGCAAGTAGGGGCAGGTTTCAAACCTGCCCTACACCGTTTCAAACCTGCCCCCACACCTATCGCGCATCTTCCGGCACCGTAGGGGCGGGCCTTGTGCCCGTCCTGGGATGGGCCTGCTCTGACGTCCCGCCGAAAGGCAAGCACAAGAGTTGCTCCTACGGGTTTCACATCACTTTGAATCGCCGCCATCTGTACGGGATGAACGCTCGCCACCTACAATGCGGCATGTCACAAAATTAAGCAAAAAACGTGCCTAACGATATTTTTCCGGGGCAACCGGTTCCAGTTGTGCGTTGGCGCGTTCGGCCAATAGCGGGCGGGGTGCTGGCCGCGCTGGCGATTTTGGGCGCGGGCGCGGTCTGGGCCGAGAAGGCCGACCGCGATCAGCCGATGCACATCGAAGCCGATGCCATGCGCTACGAGGATGCGCGCGGCGCTCAGCCGCGGACGGCGACTTTTACCGGCCATGTGGTGGTGACCAAAGGCACGATCGTGATGCGCGGCGACAAACTGACGGTGCGGCAGGACGCGGCGGGCAATCAGTCCGGCGTGATGACGCCCGTGCCGGGGCAGCGGGCGTTTTTTCGCCAAAAACGCGATGGGGCCGATGAGTTCATCGAGGGCCAGGCCGATCGCATGGAATACAACGGCGAGGCCGATACGGTGCACCTGATCGGCAACGCCGAAATGCAGCGGCTGGCGGGCGCCAAGGTGGTGGATAACGTCAAAGGCGGCCTGATTGTCTATAACGGTAACACCGAGGTTTATACGGCGGATTCCGCGCCGGCACCCGCTGCCGGCGGCAAGCCCGGACGGGTGCGCGCGATCCTGGCGCCGCAGGGCGCGGGGCGCGCAGCGGGCACGGCCACGGACGCCAAGTCCGGTCAGTCCAAGGCCGCGATCGCGCTGCCGCTGCAAGCGGCCAGCGCACTGCCGCCGGCGGTTGCGCCTGCCGACGCGGGAGACCAGCAGTAATGCCGGCTGACGCCTCGACTGTCCGGTCGGCCAGCCTTTTGGACGTGCGCAATCTGCGCAAACGCTACGGCAGCCGCACGGTGGTGCAAGACGTGTCGCTGGCCGTGGGCAGCGGCGAGGTAGTGGGGTTGCTCGGCCCCAACGGGGCGGGCAAGACCACCAGCTTTTACATGATCCTCGGCTTGGTGCGCGCCGATGCCGGGCAAATTCTGATCGACGGCCAGCCGGTGGCACACATGCCGATTCACCACCGCGCGCGGCTGGGTTTGTCGTATTTGCCGCAGGAAGCCTCGATTTTCCGCAAGCTGACGGTGGCCGAAAACGTGCGTGCGGTGCTGCAATTGCAACGCGACGGCGAGGGCCGCCCGTTGCCCAAGGACGAGATCGAGCAGCGGTTGACCGATCTGCTTGAACAACTGCATGTGGCCGATCTGCGTGATTCGCCCGCGCCCGCGCTGTCGGGCGGCGAGCGGCGGCGGGTGGAAATCGCCCGCTCGCTGGCGACGCAGCCGCGCTTTATCCTGCTGGACGAGCCGTTCGCCGGGATAGATCCGATCGCGGTGATCGAAATCCAGCGCATCATCGCCTTTCTCAAGGCGCGCGGCATCGGCGTGCTCATTACCGACCACAACGTGCGCGAAACGCTGGGCATTTGCGACCACGCGGTCATCATCAGCAACGGGCGCGTGCTGGCGGCGGGCACGCCGGCGGCCATCGTCGATAACCCTGAAGTGCGGCGGGTTTACCTGGGTGAGCACTTCCGGCTATGACATGAAGCCTAACCTGTCATTGCGCATCGCGCAGCACCTGACGCTCGCGCCGCAATTGCAGCAGTCGATCCGGCTGCTGCAACTGTCCACGCTGGAGTTGGCCGGCGAAATCGAGCAGATGCTCGATGACAACCCATTTTTGGAACGCGACGAGGCGTCTGCCGCGAGCGAGGCGTTTGATCTGTCCTGCGCCGCTGCGCCGCCCAGCGATGGCGGCCAAGACGATGAGTGCGCGCTGGCCGGCGACGGCGAACCGGACGCCGGCGATGCCGAGTTTTCCGCCGATTGGGACACGGGCGACGGCTGGGAGGGCGATGGCAGCGTGGACGCGCTGCCGCCCGATGACGCCGAATGGGGCGGTGAGGCGCCTGCTCGCATCGGTATGAGTGCCGGTGACGATGAGGACATGCTGGCCGCCGGCGAGCGCGCCGCGCCGCAGCTATCGCTGGCTGAGCACCTGATCACGCAAGCCTGTACGCTGCGCCTGGAACCCGAAGAGGCCGCCGCGCTGCGCTATCTGATCGGCAATCTCGATGAAAACGGTTATCTGGAAGATTCCATCGCGCAACTGGCCGCCGGTTTCATCGAGGATGACGACGGCGAGGAACAGATGCAGCTGCTGGTGCATCGTTTCAAGCTGGCGCTGCGGCTGTTGCAATCGCTGGAACCGGCGGGGGTGGGCGCGCACGGCCTGGCCGAATGCCTGGCCTTGCAGATCAAGCGCCAGCTCAATCAGGAGTCTGGCGGGGAAAAGGCCCCTGAACCTCGGATTGCGCTATTGATTTGCGAGCACAGTAACGGTTTGGAATGGCTGGCCCGGCGCGATGTCAAGCGCATCGCCGACACGCTCGGTTGCACCGAGGAGCAGGCGCGGGCGGCGATGGCGCTGATTGCACGGCTCGATCCCAAGCCGGGCCGTGCGTTCGCCGATGTGGCGCGCAACATCATCGTGCCGGACGTGATCGTCAGCCTGAGCGGATACCCGGCGGGGGCAAGCGTGCGCCAGCGCCTGTGCGTGGAAATCAACCCGGACGTGATGCCGCGTTTGCGCGTGCGCGATATCTACGCCCAGGCCCTGCGCGGCAGCCGCGGCACGCGGGGCAGCGAGGGCCATCAGGCGCTGTCGCAACGGTTGCAAGAGGCGCGCTGGTTCGTACGTAACGTCCAGCAGCGCTTTGACACCATCTTGCGCGTGGCGCGCCTGATCGTCGAGCGCCAGCGCGGGTTTTTTACGCACGGCGAACTGGCGATGCGCCCGCTGGCGCAAAACGAACTGGCCGAGCAATTGGGCGTGCATCCTTCGACCGTTTCGCGCGTGACCACCGGCAAATACATGGCCACGCCGCGCGGCACCTTCGAGTTCAAGTATTTTTTCGGCTCGGCGGTAGCCACCGAAGCGGGCGGCAATGCGTCCAGCACCGCGGTGCGCGCCCTCATCAAGCAACTCATCGCGGCGGAGGATTCGGCCAAGCCGTTGGCCGACGGCCAGATCGCCGATATGCTCAAGGCACAAGGCATTGAATGCGCCCGCCGCACCGTCGCCAAATACCGTGAGGGTTTGCGCATCCCCATCGCCAGCTTGCGCAAGGTGCAGGCGGTTAACCCGAGTGCCGCGATAACCGCGGCAATGGCGCTATGACCAAGCCGTTGATACTGTTTTTGCCCTGCCCCGCCGGGGTCGAGGAATTTCTGGCTGACGAGGTGTATGGCCTGACGGGTTTGGCGGGTAACGATTTGACGCTGCTGCGCGGCGGTGTGCGCGTGTCCGCCGACTGGCACACAATGCTGCGGCTCAATCTGATGAGCCGCCTGGCCCAGCGGGTACTGGTTGAAGTGGCGCGCGGACCCTACTACGACGAGCAGGATATTTACGCGCTGGCGTATGACATGGCGTGGGAAACCTGGTTTACCGAGCGGCAGACCTTTCGGGTTGATCTCACCGCGCAGGCCAGTCCGCTGCGCAGCCTGAACTTTGCCGCGCTGCGCATCAAGGATGCCGTGGTTGATCGCTTCCGCGACCGCACGGGCGGCCAGCGTCCCAGCGTCGATACCCATGCACCCCAGGTACGCGTGCAGGCACACCTGACGGTCGACTACGCCACGTTGTATCTCGACACCAGCGGCGAGCCGCTGTTCAAGCGCGGTTGGCGGCAGGACAAGGGCGACGCGCCTTTGAAGGAAACCCTGGCCGCCGCCATGCTGGCCGCTTGCGGCTGGTGGCAGCCCGCCACGCGGCAGGTGTCGCAGCTGCCGCTGTATGACCCTTGCTGCGGTTCGGGCACCATCGTTATCGAAGCGGCGCAACTGGCGCTGGGCCTTGCGCCGGGCCGGCAGCGGGGCTTTGGCTTTGAACATCTGCTGCCGTTGCGCGATGCCGAGCGTGCCGAAACCTGGCGCGCCTTGCGGCAACAAGCAGCTGCCGTCCAGGCTGCGCCTGGCGCGCAAGTGCGCATCTTCGGCAGCGACGTGGCGCACCGGATGGTCGATTTTGCGCAGCGCAATGCCAAGCGCGCGGGCGTGTCCGTGGCGCTGCAACTGCGCGGCGGCGACGCCTTGCAACGCATGCCGCCGACAGTTGAGCCGGGCGTGCTGCTGATGAACCCGCCTTATGGCGAACGCATCGCGGTCGCGGGGGTGGCGGGCGCACGCATGGGCCGCCAACGCTTTGAAAGCGAATATGAAGATGAGGGTGAGGGCGAAGGCGTGGGCGCCGGCATGGATGAGGGCGATCAATTTTTTTTGCGCTTGGCCGCGCACTGGAAAAACCACTACGCCGGCTGGACCGCCTGGCTGCTCACGCCCGACCGGCAACTGCCTAGGCGCTTGCGCATGTCGGCCAGCCGCCGCGTACCGCTGTGGAACGGTCCCATCGAATGCCGGCTGCTGCGGTTTGATATTGGGCAGCAAAAAGAAGACGGGCAGCCGAAGCCGCTCCAGCGCCCACCGTAAAATGCCCATATTCGGGGGTTATGCCGACGGAGCGCGAAAAGCGCATCAGGCTTGGCCTATTAAGAACCTGTTTTAACCTAGAAATGGTAGTTGACCGCTTGTTATCCTCACGAAAGCCGCATGAATATTGACATTCACGGTTTAGCTTACGTTCACCCTTTGGGTGACAGCGCTACGTACTCGCCAGCAACCGCGGTTTCTAGACTTAACACAACGCAGCCCCTTTTGCTTTTTTCCGCACATCAGGACTTTCCTTCATGGCTACTTCTCTTCCTTCCCACCTGGATGATCGCGACGGCAAGATCTGGCTGGATGGCCAACTGGTCGATTGGCGTTCGGCCAAGGTACATGTGCTCACGCATACGCTGCACTACGGCTGCGGCGTATTCGAGGGGTTGCGCGCCTACGAAACCACCAGCGGCACCGCCATCTTCCGGCTCGATGACCACACCAAGCGCCTGTTCAACAGCGCCAAGGTGTTGCGCATGAAGCTGCCTTTTACGCCGGAGCAAATCAACGACGCACATAAGGCGGTGGTGCGCGCCAACGGCCTCAAGAGCTGCTATTTGCGCCCGCTGGCGTGGCTCGGTTCGGAAAAGCTCGGCGTTAGTCCCAAGGGCAATACCGTGCATGTCATGGTCGCGGCCTGGGAATGGGGCGCATATTTGGGCGCGGAAGGCTTGGCGCGCGGCATCCGGGTGCGGGTGAGCAGTTATAACCGCCACCACGTCAACGTGGCGATGACGCAGGCCAAATCGGTCAGCAACTACACCAATTCGATCCTGGCCAACATGGAAGCGACCGACGACGGCTACGACGAGGCGCTCCTGCTCGACACTTCCGGATTCGTGGCCGAAGGCTCGGGCGAAAACGTGTTCCTGGTCAAGGACGGCGTGATCTATACGCCCGATTTATCGGCCGGTGCGCTCAACGGCATCACGCGCAACACGGTGTTGTTCATTGCCAAGGATCTGGGCATCGAGGTGGTGCAAAAGCGCATCACGCGCGACGAATGCTATATCGCCGACGAAATGTTTTTCAGCGGCACGGCAGCCGAGATCACGCCGATCCGCGAGATCGATCGGGTGCAGGTCGGCAACGGCGCGCGCGGCCCGGTGACGGAGAAGGTCCAACAGGCTTTCTTTGATATCACCAGCGGTAAAAACACCCGCTACGCGCATTGGCTGGCTCAAGTGTGAGGAGTACGTGATGACGAATAACGCACCCAAACCCGCGCCGGCGGTAGAGTTGGCCGCCGAGGATTTGACGCCCGGCGGCCAAGCCTGGTGCCCCCATTCCAAGTCCGGGATGCAGGCATGGAACAGCCACCCGCGCGTGTTTCTCAACCTCTCGGACAACCGGGCACGGTGCCCGTATTGCGGCACGATTTACCGGCTTAAGATAACCCAAGCCGGGCATTGAATCTGGAAGCCACAATTGACCGCTCGCTACTTTCACGAGAACCGCATGGATATTGACGTTCACGGCTTAGATTACGTTCACCTCTTGGGTGGCAGTGCTCGCCATGGGCCAGCCCCGCGCTTGGTCAGCGCACATGCGGCGTTGCTCGTCCTTGCGGGCATTAGCACGCCGCGTCCCCGCGTCTTGCTTGGTACGCCGGTCACGGCGCTGGCGAATGCCTTCAACCACGGTTTCTAGGTTGAGCCGCGCTGTGCGAATCGCCGAGCCATATGCAGAGGCAGACGAGGTGTCTTGCGGTGGTTTGCTGGATGCCCAAGCGGATGCCGAACCGGAAAAACTCAAGGGCCTGTTCATCGTGGTGCTGGCACGCAACGAGGCGCGGCGGCTGCCTGCGTGCCTGAACAGCAGCCGTTTCGCCGAGCGTACCCTGGTTATCGATGACGGCAGCACTGACGGCACCGCGAGTATTGCCCGCGCGCTGGGCGCGCAAGTGGAAAGCTATCCCGACTGGCGGGGTTTTGGCGTGCAGCGCACCCGTTCGTTGCAGCATTGCCAGGGTGCGCGCTATCTGTTCTTTCTGGACGCGGATGAGCAAATCCCCCCTGCGTTGCAGGCTGAGATCAGTGCCATCGTACGTGCCGGTCGCTCCGGTGCGTGGACGGTCAACTGGGAGCAGGTTGCCTTCGGCAAAACGCTCACCGGCATGACCAGCGCGCCGGGCATGCCGCGCCTGTTTTCCGCCGGCAGCCTGCTGGGGTTTGACGGTGCGGCACACGAGCAGGCATTGCTTGCCCCAGGTACGCCGACCGGGCAGCTGAAGGCGCTGCTGCGGCACTATTCTTACGATTCCGTGCGCACCAGCCTGAAAAAACTCAATCAATATGCGATGCTGGGCGCGGCCAAGCGCGCCGTGCGTGGACAGCGCGGCGGTGTGTGGCGCGGGCTGGCCTCGGCCAGCGCCCTGTTCTTGCGGCTGTATGTGCTGCGCGGCGGCTTTCTGCACGGCGGGGCCGGATTTCTCTATTGCTATGTGCGCACGCAGGAATGTTTTTTCCGCTACGCGGCGCTGCGCTACGACCGGGACACCCTGACAGAAGCGGTCGAGCGGTAATGCCGATACGCCGCTTGCGTTTGCCCGGCTGGATTTGGCGGCACGGTGCCAGCGTGGGCGCTGCCGCCATGCCGGGCCTGGCGCTGTGGCTGCCCAGCGGCTACTCTTGGGCAGCGGTATGGCTGTTGCTGTGCGCCCTGATGACCGCGAACCGCTGGTGGCCCACGGTGCGCCAGCAGTTGCATGACCGGCATTTGGCGGCGCTGGCCATTCTCATCATCGCCATGGCGCTGCTGTGGTGGATCGACACCGGCCCGCGGGCCGGATTCAATAACTTTGGCATACCCATCAAATACCTGTTGGCGTTGCCCTGTTTGGCCTTCGTGCTGGCCGCGCCGCCCAGACCGGGGGCGCTGTGGCTGGGCGTGGCGGCGGGCGGCATCGGCGGCGGTATCACGGCGCTGGTGCAGCGTTATGGCCTGCATATGGATCGCGCGCAGGGTTACACCCACCCGATTCAGTTCGGCGATATCAACCTGCTCTTCGGATTGATGGCGCTGACCGTGCTGGTACTGTACTGGCGGCGCGCCGGCGGGCTGCGCTTGGCGCTGGGTTTGACCTGGCTGGCGGCCGGTGCGGTACTGGGCTTGACGGGGGCGCTCCTGTCGCAATCGCGCGGCGGCTGGCTGGCCTTGCCATTGGTGTGGCTGGCATGGACCATTGGCCTGTGGCGCGGCAAAGGGGGTGCCCAAGCCTGGTGGTTGCTGACTCGGCTGACGGGCTTGCTGGCGCTGGCGGCCGGGCTGCTGATTGTGCTGCAACTGCCGGCAGTGGAGCACCGGATGACGCAGGCTCGCACCGAGATAGCGGCCTATGAACAGCATGGACAGGCCGACACCTCGGTCGGCCAGCGTTTGGCGCACTGGCGGGCCGCCATCATCATGGGCCGCGAGCGTCCGCTGCTGGGTTGGGGCAGCGGCTACGCCGCCGAAAAAGCCCGCTTGGTCGCGGCGGGCGAAGGCAGCCCGGCGATTCTGCGGTTCGGTCATGCGCACAACGAATGGCTCGACATGTTCGCGCGGCGAGGGCTGATCGGCGTGGCGTTGCTGACGGCGTGGTTCATTTTGCCGATTCTGATTTTTTTGCCTAAACGTTGTACCACCGAAAGCGATGCAGCCTGGGCCATACGCATGACCGGTTTGCTGCTGCCTGCCAGCTACCTGGGTTTTGGCTTGACCCAGGTGCTGTTCAGCCATAACAGCGGGCACATGGTGTATCTGTATGGATTGGTGATTTGGGCCGGGGCGCTGCAAGGGGCGCGGCGCGCGGCCCGGCCGCCGGCGCCTAGCTTTGGTGCTTGACGAAGATGTAGCCCAGCCCCCGCACGGTCAGTATGCGTTTGGGGTTTTTTACGCTGGTCTCAATGGCCGAGCGTATGCGACCGACATGCACGTCGATCGAGCGGTCGAAGGCTTCCATCTCGCGCCCGCGCACCGCTTCGATAAGCTGATTGCGTGAGAGCACCTGGCCCGCGTGTTCGGCCAGCGCCACCAGTAAATCAAACTGATACCCGGTCAAATCGGCCGGTTTGCCGTTGACCTTGACTAGGCGCGCGCCGCGGTCGATTTCCAATGATCCGAAATTCATCACCGGCGGCGCCGTGGCTGGCGGCGCGCTCACGTTGCTGCGTTGACGGCGCAAGATGGTGCGCACGCGCGCCAGCAATTCACGCGGCTCAAATGGTTTGGACAGGTAGTCGTCGGCGCCCAACTCCAAGCCGATGATGCGATCCATCGGATCGCTCTTGGCGGTCAGGATCAGCACTGGCACATCGGCGGTTGCATCGGGCAGGGCGCGGATTTTGCGGCACACGTCCAACCCGTCCATGTCCGGCAGCATCAGGTCCAGAATCACCAGATCCGATTTGCCGGACTTGACTGCCGTCAAGCCGGTCCCGCCTTCAAGTGCGCATTCGACGGCGTAGCCTGAGCGCGATAAATACTCGCGCATCAGATCAGCCAGACGCTGATCGTCGTCGATCAGAAGCAAGGATTGCTGCGTTCCCATGTGGGGCGCAGGCGATTGCGGAGTGATAGGGTTCAAGTCGTTCACGGTCATGTCCGACCTCAACAAGGGTACTAGCCTTGCCTAGTCAAGAAAGTATGGCTTACTACATGTTGATTAAAGCATAAGTGACTATTTGATACAATGCATGTTACAATTTTTTACATTTTTTTGTTTCCTGCCTCAGGAATTTCCTGGGCCTGGTCGTCTTGATTTTGCTTCGCAACCGGTTACATTCTGCTATCAGCCAGATGGCTTGGAAAAGGTTGCGGCTGGCGCATACCTTTGTACCTGAGTGCTCATCTGCCTGTGATTACTTTATGTCGTGGCAGGTGTGCTTAAACAGATGGTTTTGGTAGGTTAGTAAACGTAATGGTCTTTGTTCTGTCATGTTTGTCATGTTGTATGCCGTTGGGTTTAGCCCGGATATTTCACCGTGGCGACGTCCAGCGTGCCAGTAAGGGTGTTGCAAAAGCGCTCTGCCTGCGCAGCGGGGAAGGGGCAAAGCGCTTTCCCGGTAAAGGTGTTGGCGTGGTGCATCATGAGATCAGTGGGGAAAGGGTTGCAGTCCTAGGGTTAACGTTTGTCCTGGTCCTTGGGTTGTGACGCCTGGTTAGGGTTGGCGTAGTGCGCGAGGATGGTTTCAAAACCCGTGGTGGCGCGCTCAATCGAACCGTGCAGGCGCAAAGCCCGCACCTCGTAATGCAGCGCCAGAATCAGGCCGTGCATCTCGAAAACGATTTGCGGCTCGTTGGCATCGGCGCGCAGATGACCGGCCTTTTTGGCCTGTTGAATCGTGTACTGAACGGCGGCCTGCCACAGGCTGAACGATTCAACCAGCGCATCGCGCACCGGACCGGGCCGGCCGTCGAACTCGGCCGCGCCGCTGATGAAAAGGCAGCCGGCATCAATCTCGGTCGTGGTGCGCTTCATCCAGTTGGCAAACATCGCCCGCAAGCGCGGCAGGCCGATCGGCTGTGCGAGCGTCGGGCGAAACACTTCCAGCTCGAAACGGCGGTGATACTCGCGCACTACCGAAATCTGCAATTCCTCGCGCGATCCAAAGTGGGCGAAAACGCCCGATTTGCTCATGCGCGTCAGTTCGGCCACGGCACCGATCGACAAGCCTTCCAGCCCAACTTGCGAGGCCAGACTGAGCGCGGCATCGACCACCGCGGCCTTGGTCTGCTGCCCTTTGGGCGCAGCCCCCGCGCCACGCGCATGGGCTGGCCGCTCCGGGCGAGCGGGGTGTTCCTGCGGTGTGGCTGACAGCGAATCGGGCATGGCAAAAATTCAAGAATCAAGAACAGCAAAAATAAAACGAACGATCGGGTTATTTTGTCATGTTTTCTTTTGTCGATCAAACCATTTTTTTAGAGGGGTTTTTGCAGCCACGGGTTCCTTCTCACTTCAAACAGTTGTGCGCCGGGGGTATCGAGCAAGGTTACGCAAACCAGCCTATCGGGCTGTCCTAGGCGCAGTGCGGCGGTATTGCACCGCTTCGGCGATATGGGGGATGGCAATGTCCGGGCTGTCGGCCAGATCGGCGATGGTGCGAGCGACCTTGAGCGCGCGGTGAATGGCACGGTTGCTCCAGGCCAAACGCGCGGCGGCGCTTTGCAGAAAAGCAACAGCGCCGCTTTGCAGATGCGCGTGTGTGTCGAGTTGCTGGCCGTGCAGGGCGCGATTGGGCGCGCCTTGCCGCGCCAGGGCGCGTTGGCGCGCCGCGGCCACGCGCGTGCGGATGGCGTCGGTGCTTTCGCCCGGCGGAGCGCGCAGCAGTTCGTCAGGCGCAATGGAGACCACTTCCACATGCAGGTCGATGCGGTCCAGCAGCGGGCCGGAGATGCGGCCCTGATAGCGCCCGATTTGATCGGGCGTGCAGCGGCAGGCGCGGCCCGGTGATCCCAAGTAACCGCACGGGCAAGGGTTCATCGCCGCGATGAGTTGAAAGCGCGCCGGGAAATCGGCCCGCTGCGCGGCGCGCGAAATGGTGATGCGGCCTGTCTCCAGCGGTTCGCGCAAGGCTTCCAGCGCGGCGCGGGGAAATTCGGGCAGTTCGTCGAGGAACAGCACGCCTTGGTGCGCCAATGAAATTTCACCGGGCCGGGGCGGCGAACCGCCGCCGACCAGCGCAACCGCGCTGGCGGTGTGATGCGGCGCGCGGGTTGGGCGCAAGCCCCAGTGCGCCGGGTTGTAGGGGCCGGCCAGACTTTCGATGGCCGCGCTTTCCAGCGCCTCCTCGGCTTCCAGGGGTGGAAGCAAGCCGGTAAAGCGTTGCGCCAGCATCGACTTGCCGCTGCCCGGCGGGCCGCTCATGAGCAGCGAATGCCCGCCCGCCGCGGCGATTTCCAGCGCCCGCTTGGCGGCGGCCTGGCCTTTCACATCGGCCAGGTCGGGGTAGCGCATGGACGTTTGGCCCAGCGGCGCGGGCATGGCTTGCACCCAGCCGCTGGGGTCGGGTTCGGGCATCGGAGCCGCGCCGGCGGGCACAAAGCGCGCTACCACGTCCAGCAGATGCCGCGCGCGAAATACGGCCAACCCAGGTGCCAGCGCCGCTTCTTCGGCGCTGCCGGGCGGCAGCACCAGTTTTTCGATGGCCGCCGGGTCCGTGCTGGCACGCCGCAGCGCCGCCGCCATCGCCAGCGCGCCGCGCACCGGGCGTAATTCGCCCGACAGCGACAACTCGCCCGCGAACGACCAGCCGGCCAGCCGCGCCGGGTCGATCTGTCCGCTGGCGGCCAGAATGCCCAGCGCGATCGGCAAATCGAATCTGCCCGAATCCTTGGGCAAATCAGCGGGCGCCAGGTTGACGGTGATGCGCTGGCTGCCGGGAAACGCCAGGCCGCTGTTGAGGATGGCCGAGCGCACGCGCTCACGCGCTTCCTTGACTTCGGTTTCCGCCAATCCGACCAGGGTCAAGCTGGGCAGCCCGTTGGCCAGATGCACCTCCACCGTGACGGCAGGCGCGGTCAGGCCCATCAGGGCGCGGCTGGCAACAAGACTTAAACCCATGATCCTAGAAACGGCGTGATGGCGGGGTTGGTCGGAAAAAGGCGAGTGTATGCTGCGCAACGGTACGTGGAAATCACGGCGGGTGTGCACGCCAGCCATCAAACAAGGTTTTCCCTCCGCACGGTCTGGCAAAAACACGGCCATGGTGAAATATCCGGGCCAGGCTATCCGGTTACGATTCGCGCATGGCCGCCATTCTCGATACGCCCGAATCCGCCACCGCCGCTATTCAAGCGCTGGCGGACAAGGTGCGCCATGCGGCGGAAAAGCGCAACCCGCTGCGCATTCGCGGCGGCGGCAGCAAGGACTTTTACGGTCAGCGGCTGTACGGCGAGGTGCTGGACATGCGTTTGTTCACCGGCATCGTCGAATACGAACCGAGCGAGCTGGTGATTACCGCGCTGGCCGGCACCCGGCTGCGTGATCTGGCCACGCTGCTGGCCGAACATGACCAGTATCTGCCGTTCGACCCGCCGTGTTTCACCTCCAGCGCCACGGTCGGCGGCATGGTGGCGGCGGGCTTGTCCGGTCCGGCGCGCGCCAGCGTCGGCGCAGTGCGCGACTTTGTGCTGGGCGTGCAAATCATCAACGGGCGCGGCCAGTGGCTCAATTTCGGCGGGCAGGTCATGAAAAACGTCGCCGGTTACGACGTCAGCCGCCTGATGGCCGGAGCGCTGGGCACGCTGGGCGTGCTGGTGCAGGTCAGCCTGAAAGTACTGCCCATACCGCCGGCTGACGCCACGCTGCTGTTCGATTTGCCCGAAACCAGCGCGCGCCAGCAAGTCAATCGCTGGTGCGGCCTGCCGCTGCCGCTGCACGCCAGTTGCTGGAACGCCGGCGTGCTGGCGGTGCGGCTGCGTGGCGCGCGGGCGGCGATCGAGGCGGCGCGGCGGCAAATGGGCGGCGAAGTCATGGAACCCAATCCGGCCGAGCGCCGCTGGCAAATGCTGCGCGATCAGGTGCTGCCATTTTTTCAGCGCGAGGCCGGTCAGGCGCTCTGGCGCATCAGCGTGCCCGACACCGCGCCGCCGCTCAACTTGGGATCGACGCTGGTCGAGTGGCACGGCGCGCAACGCTGGATCAAACTCCCGTCCGAGGCCGCGCCGCAAGTGCGCGAAGCCGCCGAGCGCGTGGGCGGACACGCCACGCTGTTTCGCGGCGGCGGCGCCGGAGAGGACGGCGCTATTCCCGTTTTTACGCCGCTAACTCCGCCGCTGGCACGCATTCATGCGGCCCTGAAAAACCAGTTCGACCCGGTGGGCATCCTCAATCCGGGACGGCTGTATCCGGGGATGTGATGAAACAGTTTGGCGTTTGGCGTGAAGTCCTCTTTCGGCGCAAGGCACAACGCCGCTATCGGCTGACGCACAACGCTCAACGCTCAGTGCAGCGCCATCGACAATTTGCGCCGGTATGTCGAGACCAATTCGGCGCGCGGGTCTTGGGTTGACGCGGCTTTGCCGGTCAGCTCGATGCCGCCGGCGCTTTGGCCCGGC
>Ga0209628_10000222_pt1 | contig 33744 bp, 29 predicted proteins | sample TergutCu122P4_FD_187285 | JGI IMG/M metagenome (GOLD analysis project Ga0209628, IMG submission 187285) | Cubitermes ugandensis P4 segment gut microbial communities from Kakamega Forest, Kenya - Cu122 P4 (SPAdes) (version 2) | ecosystem: Host-associated > Arthropoda: Insects > Digestive system...
TGCATAAAAAGTGAAAAACGAAAAGTGAAAAACGAAAAGTGAAGAGTCATTAATTTTTCACTTTTCGTTTTTCACTTTTCACTTATTTAGGATTGTAGCCCCATTTTAAATATACTGCTCCCCAAGTGAAACCGGCGCCAAAAGCGGTTAAAACCATATTGTCGCCTTTTTTCAACTTAGATTCATAATCCCACAAACAAAGAGGAATAGATGCAGCGCTTGTATTGCCGTATTTTTCGATGTTAATCATCACTTTTTCGGAGAAAGAAATTTCCAATCGTCTGGTTACTGCATCAATGATACGCAAATTTGCCTGATGGGGAATAACCCACTGCACATCTTCGGGTGTCAAATGATTTCTCTTCATTATTTCAACGCATGAATCAGACATATTAGAAACAGCGTGTTTGAATACGACTTTTCCTTCTTGATAGATTTTATGCTCGTTGTTATCGACCGTTTCGTGTGAAGCCGGATTTGCCGAACCACCTGCTTTTATACTCAAATGGCTAATTCCACCAACTGTTTCACTTCTCAAAACGGCATCTATTATCCCGATATTTTCGGTTGTAGGTTCGAGCAACACAACTCCACAGCCGTCTCCAAAAATAGGAGCAGTATTTCTGTCTTCATAATTGGTTATTGAAGACAACATATCTCCTGCAATGACAATCACTTTTTTGTGTCTGCCCGAAGTAATCAATCCGTTACCCACTTCCAAACCGAAAATAAATCCGCTACACGCAGCACTCAGATCGAATCCGAAAGCATTTTTCATACCCAAATGAGTAGATACCAATGAAGCGGTATTGGGCATCATGTAATCGGGTGTTGTTGTAGCAAAAACAACAGCGGTAACATCCAATGGGTTCAAGCCGGTTTTTCTCATCAGTTCTTCTACGGCTTTTATTGCCATGTGAGAAACCCCAACTCCTTCTTCTTTTTTCAAGATTCTTCTCTCTTTGATACCGATACGACTCATTATCCATTCATCGGAAGTATCTACTATTTGAGAAATTTCCTCATTAGTCATCACATAGTTGGGAACATATCCTGCAACACCTGTTATAACTGCATTGATTTTGTCCATTTTTTTTATTTTAATATTACAATCTTAAAAAAAATGCCCTAAAATTTCTTTAGGGCTATTTCTTTTGAAAAAGCATTCATTGGAACTACTTTTTGTTAAACTGCTGCAACTTTTTCAATTGCTAACTTACCTCTGTAGTATCCACATTCGCCACACACTGTGTGATAAATGTGCCATGCTCCACAATTTGCACAAATTGCCATTGTTGGCAATGCTGCAACATCGTGCGTTCTTCTTTTGGCTTTTCTCGCCTTACCTGTTCTTCGTTTAGGATGTGCCATTTTGTTTTATTTTAATTATTATTATCTTCAATTAAACCTTTCAAGGCATCCCAGCGGGGGTCTGTTTCTCTGTCCTCCTCGTCGGTGATAATTATATCTTCATCTGCTCCCACAGAATCAAAATCATCATCGTCGTCGCTACTGCCTTTAGGTGAATGCTTTTTCAGCTTGGTCGTCATCGTTTTGTTGCATTTTCCGGGAGCATGAACGTGTTTAATAGGAATGGTCAACACAATAAATTCATATATGAACCATGCGAGATTAATTTCCCCTTCTTCTTCCGGAATAATAATGATTTCGTCGCTTTCTTCGGCATACTCCTTGCCAAGTTTTACTATCAATCTGTTGTTTGTATCGACAGACAAATCCATATCATCAAGACATCTATCGCAAGGGATAGTAATTGTTCCTTCGATGTGGAAATTAAATTCAAACATGATCGGAAGTTTTTTCACTGTTAAATTTACAATGAGTTTCCCTTTTTGAATTTCGTCACCTCCGATGTTGGAAAAGAAAATATTATCTAACTTATATTCAAATGTTTGAACATCAGCAGACATGTTTTTTAAATCAACTTTATACGGATCAAACTTTCCCACTTTATGGCTTTTTTAGTAACAGCCTGCAAAGGTACGAAAAAACAATGAAAAAACAGCAAGCTACTTTAAAATAATTTACAGATGAAATGCATACATAAGATTAACACACGAAAATATTTTCAAAATAAAACTAAAAAACTTTTTTTGTTTCAAAAGTTTTCATTTACTTTGCGGCTGTTTTTCAAAGGCATTTTTCTTTTTCACTCGTCTGTACTAATAAATGGAATTAAAAGAACGAATTATCGAAGAAGCATCGCGACTCTTTTTCCAAAAAGGAATCAAGAGTATGACGATGTCGGATATTGCAAGTCATATAGGTATTTCCAAAAGGACACTATATGAAGTGTTTAAAGACAAAGAAGAACTTCTTGAAGCTTGTATGGGAAAAAGTTTCAAAGACACGGGCGAAGAAATGAGAAAATTGGTCAGTGATTCGGAAAATGTAATCGACGCCATGATGCGTATCTATGCAAAACATTTAAACGACCGGCACAAGCTAAACAAATCGGTGGTACATGATTTAAGAAAGTATCATCCACGTCTTTTTCAACGTATTGAAAACAAGCAAAAAGAAGACATCAATATTTTTATCCCACTATTTGAAAAAGGAATTGAACAAGGTTTATTAAGAAACGATATAAATTCTGAAATCCTGATGTGGCTGCTCAAAGCGCAGTTCAGGATGTTGATGGAAGATGACTTTTTTCCTACCGACAAATTTTCTATCCGCAAATTCTTTGAAGCCATCATATTGAATTTCACCCGAGGAATTGCAACTCCCGAAGGAAACAAATTAATCGACGAAATAATAGATAAATTAAAAGAAACAAGTAATTAAAATCAAAAAATAGGTATGAAAATTAGTCTAAGTAAAAAGATTTTATGGGTATTAATTGTTGCAGCAACGCCTTTCATAAGTAAGGCGCAAGAGGCAACGCAAACTCCACTTCAACTCACTTTGGATAAGGCAATAGAAATTGCTTTGAGTGATAATCCGATAATCAAAGTTGCGGAACAAGAAATTAAGAGGGTCGATTATTCGAAAAAAAGCGCTTGGTATAATGTTCTTCCCGCATTAAATGCTTCGGGGCAGTATGCGAAATATCTTGCACCGGCAACAATGAGTTTGGCAGGAATGATTGTTCCTTTGCCGACAGATTTTAGCGCAAATGTGGGTTTACAGTTGTCGTTGCCACTGTTTGTTCCTGCTTTGTGGCAGTCTATACAGATGACAACGCTCGATATGCAGTTAGCTGTTGAAAAAGCGCATGCTTCGAAAATTACGCTGCGAAACGATGTAACAAAAGCATATTACGGCATTTTACTTGCCCAAGATTCGCACAAAACACTACAAAGTGGTTTAGCTCTTGCCGAAGAAGTTTATCAACAGGCCAAAAAACGTTTCGAAGTTGGTCTGGGTTCAGAATTTGATGCTATTTCTTCCGAAGTTCAGATGAAAAATCTACAACCCAGTCTTATGGAAGTAGAAAATGGCATAGAACAGGTAAAAATGCTGTTAAGAATGCTAATGGGTTTAGAAGTTACGCAACCGATAGAAGTTACCGGAAATCTCATTGATTATGAAATCGGCGTTGAAAAAACGGATGCTTTTAGCAATTTGTCGTTAGATGCAAACACTGACCTGCGACAATTAAATATCCAACAAAAACAACTTCAAAAAGCGCTTTCCATGCAGCGTACTCAACGAATGCCAACATTGGTGGGTTTCGGAAGCTACACTTATGCAGGTACAGGAACCAAGGAATCCTACCCCATTTTTAGTATGGATATATCAGGTATGCTAAACGATGCATTTAGCAATGTACCCGGATTCACCCCGATTCCTCCTACTCCACCGCAACTTCAGCCCGCAAGAACAGACTGGTTTAGTCAAGGACTATTGGTTGGAGTGCAACTGAATATTCCTTTGACAGGAATTTTCACCAATACTGCCAAAGAAAAGCAAACAAAAATTCAAATTAATCAACTTGCCATTTCGCGCGACTATTTAGAGGAATCTCTGAATCTGCAATTACGCACCGCAATCAATAATATGGATAAAGCGGTAAAACAGGCAGAATCTGCAAAAGGAAACGAGGCTATGGCTCAAAAAGGATATGATATTTCCATGAAACGTTACGAAACAGGTATGGGGACAATTCTCGAATTGCAAAATGCTTCATTGTCGCTTACGCAAGCACAGCTCGCTCGCCGGCAAGCAATTGCAAGCTACCTAAATTCTAAAGCCGATTTAGATAAAATATTAGGGACAGAATAAAAATTCTGTAGAGACGTTGCGCGCAACGTCTCTACGATCGCAACGTCTCTACGATAAATAGAAAATTAATAATAAAAAATATGGAAACAAAAAAATTATTCAGATTAATACCCCTCTTTGCTTTGTGCATCTTAGTTGCATGTGGAAAAAAAGAGGAGAATAAAGAAACTGAAAACGTTAAGGTAAATGTAACAACAGCCGAATTAAAAGATGTGGAACAAACATCGACCTATACAGCCAATGTAAAAGCCGATGTGATCAATCAAATTACACCCACTATCCCCGGCCGCATTGAAAAGATTTTTGTTGAAGTTGGCAACAACGTGTCTCGAGGACAAGTGCTCGTGCAAATGGATACAGCTACGCTTGCACAACAAAACCTGCAATTGGTAAACCTCAAAAGAGATTATGCCCGTTTTGAAGAATTATTGAAAGTGGGCGGTATTCCTCAACAAACGGTCGATCAAGTTAAAACACAAATTGATGTTTTAACCTCTGCCATCAAAAATATAGAAGAAAACACTCGCCTGAGAAGTCCTATCAATGGTGTTGTTACCGCTCGGAATTTCGATAATGGAGATATTGGTGCAGGAATGCCTATTCTGACCGTACAACAACTCAATCCTCTGAAAGTGCTTGTCTTTGTGTCGGAATCATATTTTACCAGAGTACAAAAAGGAATGCCTGTTACCCTTCAATTAGATGTGTATGGCGACGAAATTTTTACCGGGAAAGTCAATTTGATATATCCTACCATCGATGCGTCGACACATACTTTCGGAGTAGAAATCGGTATCAATAATCCCAATATGCGTGTACGTCCGGGAATGTTTGCCCGTGTGACGTTGAATTTTGGTGCGGCAAAAAGGATAGTTGTACCTGATATGGCCGTTCAAAAACAAACCGGTTCAAACGACAGATTTGTATTCACGGTAGTGGACGGTGCAGCCAAATACAACAGAGTTGAATTAGGTCAACGTTTGGGCAAAAACCAAGAAATCCTGTCGGGATTGAATGCCGGCGATGTAGTTGTAACTGCCGGACAAGCCCGTTTGATTGACGGCACTCCAGTTGAAATAATTAAGAATTAAGAATTAAGAATGAAGAATATTTTTTCTCTCATAATTCATTATTCTTCATTCTTAATTCTTCATTCTTCATTCTTAATTTTTAATTTTTAATTCTTAATTTTTTTAAGCATGTCACTTTACTCAGCATCGGTTAAAAAGCCGGTTACCACAATACTAATATTTGTAGGAATTGCAGTCATTGGAGTGTATTCCTTCTTTCAGTTGGCTGTCGACCTGTTCCCTAAAATCGAATTAGGACAGCTTACTGTTATCACAGCCTATCCCGGAGCCAGTGCCCAGGATATTGAAACGAATGTTACACGTCCGATTGAAAACGTGTTGAATTCCGTCGAAAATTTGAAGAAAATTACTTCCCAGTCAAGAGATAATATGTCGCTCGTAACCTTGGAGTTCAATTATGGAACCAACATGGATATAGCGACAAATGATGCCCGGGATAAACTCGACATGGTAAAATCCCGCCTTCCGGATGAAGTCAGTAATCCGATTCTCTTCAAATTCAGCATGGATATGATTCCTGTTGTGGTTTATTCGGCAACAGCAACGGAAAGTGTCAACTCTCTGTACAAAATCTTAGACGAAAGAATAGCCAATCCGCTGAATCGCGTAAGCGGCGTAGGTGCAGTATCTATTTCCGGTGCTCCGCAACGTCAGGTTCAGATAAACATATCTCCTGCAAGACTGGAATCGTTTAATCTTACGGTAGAGCAAATTGCCAATGTAATCCAAATGGAAAACCTGAATGTTCCGGCAGGTAATTTTGATATCGGAACCGGAACGTATACCCTGCGCATTGAAGGAGAATTCAAAGACAGCAACCAATTATTAGATGTAATTGTTGGAAACCGCATGGGAAGAAGCATCTTTTTGAGAGATGTTGCAACCGTCAATGATACTATTCAGTCGCGCATACAAGAAGTATATACCAACGGTGTGCAGGGAGCTACAATTGTAGTGCAAAAACAATCGGGAGCCAACACGGTATCCATAGCGAAAATGGTCAACGCAATGATACCCGAATTGCAAAAAACGCTTCCGCCCGACATTAAGCTAAACCTTATTATGGACACTTCGACATTCATCCAAAATTCCGTTAATAACCTGACCGAAGTCATTGTGTTGATAATCTTTTTCATTACAATAGTTACAGTATTCTTTCTCGGAAGATGGCGTCCTACATTTATCGTTATTATTGCTATTCCTGTTTCCTTAGTTGCTGCTTTTATCTATTTGATGGGAACGGGAGGAACACTGAACATTATCTCGCTTTCATCCATAGCCATTGCCATTGGTATGGTGGTAGACGATACTATTGTAGTACTCGAAAATGTTACTACCCATATCGAACGGGGAAGTATGCCTAAAGAGGCGGCAGTTTATGCTACCAACGAAGTAGGGGTAGCTGTTATCGCATCTACCTTGACCATTATTGCCGTATTCTTCCCGATGACAATGGCAACAGGTTTAGCGGGCGTAATGTTCGGGCAATTGGGTTGGGTGGTAACCATTATGGTTGTAGCTTCACTCATTGCAGCATTGTCATTGACCCCGGTACTTTGTGCACAAATGTTGAAACAGCAACAATCCCAAGGAAAATTATTCGATAAATTGTATGCACCTATCCAAAGATGGTTAGATAGATTGGATATAACTTATGCCAAATTAGTAGACGTGGCGGTAAGAAACAGATGGAAGACCTTGACAATAAGTTTTGTTATTTTCTTCGCTATTATGATTGCATCGGTATTTTTCATTAAGTTCGACTTTATGCCGGCATCCGATAACAGTATGATTACCGCACAAGTGTATCTTCCTACCGGTGTAAGAATGGAAGTAGCGCGTAATACCGCAATCAAAATCGACCGGATTTTAGAAGAAAAATATCCTGAAATCAGGGTACGCTCATTCTCTGTCGGTCAGGCAGATCAAAACAATACATGGGCAGCCATGCAAACCAATGCAAGTAACCTGATCAATTATCAGCTTCGATGCGTTGAAGTAAATCAACGACAACGGTCTATTTATGAAATTGCCGATGCGTTCCGTAAAGATTTGGGTGATATGCCCGAACTGTATAAGTTTATTATAAGTCCGGGAGGAGGCGGAGGCATGTTGGGAATGGGAGCAAGTGCCGTAGATGTTGAAATTTACGGTTTCGATTTGGCTACAACCGACCGCATTGCCGCCGAACTGAAAGACCGGTTGACGAATGTCAAAGGATTACGCGACCTCAATATCAGCCGTCAGGATTACCGCGCTGAATATAAAGTCAATTTCGATCGTCAAAAATTAGCGCAAAACGGACTCAATTCTGCTACAGTCGCAACTTTCATCCGTAACCGGATGGCAGGATTGATTTCTTCCAAATTCCGGGAAGACGGTGATGAATACGACATTGTCGTTCAATACGATGAAAAATACCGCCAATCACTTGAAACAATTGAAAATATCACGGTTTATAATAATATGGGAATCCCTATAAGAGTCAGGGAATTAGGCGAGATTGTGGAAACATCATCGCTTCCTCAGATCGACAGACAGAACCGTGAACGTATAATTAAAGTCTCAGGTTCTCTTTTCAAAAGAGCGTTGAGCGAAGTGGTAGCCGATGTCGATGCAAATATTTCTCAAATGCACGATGAAGGCAAAATTCCATCCGAAATAGGAATCTCGATTGGAGGATCGTATAAAGACCAGAAAGAAACGAACAAAGACCTCGTATTGTTAATGGCGCTTTGTGTATTGTTGGTTTACATCGTAATGGCTGCACAATTCGAATCGTTGACTTATCCGTTTATCATCCTGTTATCCATATTATTCGGATTATCCGGAGTATTATTGGCATTGATGATGACAGGAAAATCATTGAGTTTGATGGCTATGATCGGATTGGTAATGTTGATAGGTATTGTGGTAAAAAATGGCATTGTGTTAATTGACTACGTCAACCTGAACCGAGAGCGAGGTATGTCGATCGACAAAGCGGTAATTTCCGGAGGGAAATCAAGGTTGCGTCCGATTTTGATGACGACAATCACAGCTATTCTCGGTATGCTTCCGCTGGCTATTCCACGCGGAGTAGGCTCTGAAATGTGGCAACCAATGGCTATCGCCATCATCGGTGGTTTGACACTCTCAACTATCTTGACACTTGTCTATGTTCCATCGCTTTACTCCATATTCGGAGCCAATGGCGTGAAAAGAAAAAGAAAAAAATTCAGAAAAATGTATCACAAATGAAAGCAATATTTATTCCATACAACGAAGCATATAAAGAGCGTTTGATAGAAATATTAGACCGGTTAAGCATCAGAGGTTTTACAAACTGGGATAGCGTTCAGGGACGCGGCACCAAAAAAGGGCAACCTCATTACGGTACCCATGCGTGGCCAACCCTGAACTCAGCCATCTTTACGGTTATTGAAGACGAAAAAGTAGATAAATTATTGGAAGTTTTGCACGAACTCGACATGAAAACAGAGGCGCAAGGTTTGCATGCTTATGTTTTGAATGTTGAAAAGATGATTTAGTATTTTTGTATGAAGAGATTTTTCATATTTGTACTGATGTTTGTTGGCTTGATAACAACCGGATGGACACAGAATCCAACCGATTCCATTCGGAAAGCCATCTTGGATTTGTATGCCCAAATACTTGTTTTTCCGCAAGAAAAAATTTATCTGCAAACCGACCGCCCTTATTATGTAATGGGCGAAAAAATTTTCTTTCGCGCTTTTCTGTTGCATGCCTCTACGAATCGTCCTTCCGAAATCAGCCGTTATGTTTATGTAGAACTGATTAATTCAAACCGGAAAATTGTACTCCGTCAACAAATTCGTATGGACGAAAACTATATGTTTTATGGGGCATTAAGTCTGCCTGAAACAATAAAGCAGGGAAATTACCGCATCAGAGCCTATACGCGCTACATGGAAAACACCGGAGAAAAATCGTTTTACACGCGCCCGGTTTTTATTGCCGACCCCTCAGTAGTTAAAACGGAAATAGGAACGGGTTCTAAATCCCTCAATGTGCATTCCAAACAATCTCCGGAAGTGAATTTCTATCCGGAAGGAGGAAATCTGATTGCCGGACAACCCAACCTGATTGCTTTCAAAGCACTTCTTTCCAACGGGCGAGCGGCTGAAATAGAAGGCTCGGTGTATAATTCAAACAATGAAAAATTGACAGATTTTTCTACCGTTCATGAAGGAATGGGTAGTTTTACCCTGCAACCCGAAACCGGAAAAAAATATTATACACGCTATACTTTTCAAGGACAATCTTTTAAATCGGATTTGCCTCCGGCGAAAAGCAATACCTGTTCCCTGCAGGCAAGTTGGGAAAATGACAGTCTTTCGATTCGTATCAGGAAACCGGCAGGAATGCCCGATAAAAAAATGTACCTGCTGATTGTCTGCCGGGGGGTGCCGACCTACTTGGACGAATGGAACTTCAGAGACAAAATCGTTTTGCACAAGAATGAATTTGAGTCGGGCGTTTCTCATTTGATGCTGTTAACGGCTGCTTTTCAACCCATCAGTGAACGATTAGTATTTGTTAATCCGGATGAAATAAAGCTGGATGTGCAGACAGATAAAGCGGCTTATCGCGCACGGGAACGGGTAAAATTAGACATTCATCTGCCGGAACCGGCTAACGACACAATTATTCCCTCGTCTTTTTCCGTTTCTGTATTAGATAACAGGGATATACAACCGGATACTACGACCAATATCCGGGCGGAAATCTTGTTGGTTTCGGAATTGGAAGGACGGATTAATTATCCCGCATGGTATCTGCAAACAGGAAACGAACAGGTAAACCGTGCAGCCGATTTACTGATGCTGACGCATGGCTGGAGGCAATATCACGTTCAGGAAGCCTTGCAGCGCAAACTGCAACAACCGAAAATTCGACCCGAAGTTTCCCAGTCCTTTACCGGTGTATTGAAAAAACCGAACGGCAGGGTGTATAAAAACGCAAAAATCAAGATGGATGCGCTTTCGGTGGATTATGAATATTCGGATGTAGTAAGGTCGGACGAACAGGGGCGTTATCGTTTCGACGGTTTCGAGTTTCCCGACAGCACCGCTTATATGTTTCTCACCTATACAAATGAGAAAACGGAAGACATTGAGATTCATCCTGATAAAATTCTTTATCCGCCGGTGACACTTACCTTCGACAACGAGGGAATGACTGAATTAAAGCTAAAAGAACCGGATTTTGTGAACTATATCGCCAAAGCCGACCAAAAATACAGGTATGAAAACGGCCAGCGAATGATAGACCTGCCGGAGGTAACAGTGAAAGCAAATGTTTTGCATAAAAAGGAGCGGTGGTATGACAATTATTACTATGTGGAGCCTGACCGATGGTTGTCGGCAAATCGGATTGAAGAATTAAATCCGCCAACTTTTGAGGAATTATTTTCATGGATTCCGGGAGTGGATGTTGCGGGAGACAATGCGCTCATTAGAGGAAAAGTGGCGGCATTCAGGGTAAATGGAATGCTTGCCGGGAGCAGTATAGCGGAATTGATACAAAGAATACACATATCGGAAGTAGCGCAAGTAGATGTGTATGCAGAGCCGGTCAAGGGAGGTCCGCTTATTGTGTTAACTCCCTATCCTCCGGGAACATCCCGGCTAGCTACTGCAAACAAAAAGACGTTTCTTCCTTTGGGCTATCAGAAACCGGTTGCTTTTTATTCTCCAAAATATGAAAATCCGGAATTTACTAATGATGCAACGCCGGATTTACGGACAGTTATATACTGGAATCCCCAGGGTATTTTCGACAAAAACGGCAATGCTTCCGTTGAGTTTTATACTGCGGATGTTCTCTCCGAATACACTGTTGTGATAGAGGGAGTGAGCGGAGATGGAAAGTTGATTTATTACAGAAATGGTAAGGCAATTCAAATAGAGGAATGAGATGATGAAACTAATTGGAATAGAATGTATTTAGCAGTACCTATGTTCGCCGCAATGTGCTAAAATTGAATGGTTTATCGTTCAGCGTAGTCTCTCTTTGGCGCCTGTTGCACAACTTTCATTTTCAATACGCTACGTCCAAAACAGAGGAAAATAAAATAGAAAAAAGAAATAAAAAACGACTAATATGAACGCAAAAAAATTATTAATCATTTGTATATGTTTGATTGGCAAATTCACTTTGAGTGGACAAAACATTACTGTTATCGAACAAAATGAAACATTTTCGGTTTCCAAAAAGCAAAAGGAGTTTTACTACATTGAAAAAGATTTTCCTTTAACAGATGACGGATGGATTGCAACGCTGGAAGGATTTTGTACTAATACAAAAAAATCGAATCTCGAACATTTGTTTTACGATTTTTGGGAAACAGCCAATGCAATGGGCGCCAACGCTTTTTTTGTTGAAGATTTTTCAAATACCATGGACACTATTTTCGTAGTTGTTTCGATATTCAATTTAACAGAAAAAGAATTAGATGACAATTACGAATTATATTCCTGCAACAAAATCTATGTATTCGGAGATTTGATTGCGTCTAATTCCGACACAAAAATTCCGAAAGGCCGCAATATCAGTGTGAATAAGGAGAAAGTAAAGGTTTATCCGTTAAGTTATTACGAATATCAAAGTGATATTAACGAAAAAGTTAACATTAGTATCGGGGGAATTTTTGGCAGCGGTTACACTCGAAAAGGAGAGGCAGGAAAAGTATCGGCTTATCTATCACTGGGCGGTGGAACAATCAGACCGGCTATCACTCCAATGGGTGGTGTAGGGGTTAATTTCAGTACAGGGAGTATCTATCCGTTAGATATGAATTTTGGTCAGTTTTTGGCAGAAATACTGCAATGACAGAAACATAACAAAATGTATATATCTCTGTAGTAGTTATTTTTTCGTGTCCGAGCATCTGTTGTATGGCTCTTAAATTGGCTCCGCCTTCCAATAAATGAGTGGCAAAAGAATGTCGAAAAGTGTGCGGACTTACTGTTTTTTTGATTCCTGCAGCCTCTTGCCTTGCTAATTATCTGAATGCTAACGCTTTCAGACCTGTTTTTATTCTCTCTAATGAACATATAAAATCCTTTGCAGCACCCAAAATTACAAAAATAATTTTATAATCAACTATGTATCAGGAGAATATATTTGGTGCTGCAAAAAGTGCGGAAAACGAGAAATGTTTTTGTAAATTTCTTTGTCAACACACAAATTTTTACAATAATTTCTCATTAATTTGATAAAAATATTTTTTGTTAAGCGCTTAATATAAATTTTTTGTATTTTTGTTCACGAATTTTAAAGGATTTGATTATGATATAAAAGCATAATGAGAGGAAACTCTCATATTTTAAGACATATTGGAAAAGCGTTTGCTATTTATTTTGGTTGTACGAAGTTCCACAACAAGCCATTTTTGGCATACAACCCCAGAGAGTAAGTAAGTGAATGCTCACGTGAATAACGTGGGCTTACTTATCTGGGGAATAATAATAGGTCGTGGAACACCTTGTACAACGAGAAGGTAAGTTCCACGTTTTTTTATGTCCATAAGTGAAATGAAAAATCTAATATAAAAACAACATACCATGAGAAAGACTATTTTATTAACAGGAATTTTATTTATCTTTTGCCACATTCAGGCACAAGAAGTTACAAGAGGGCAGTTAATGGATTTGCACTACAAAGCTCGCAAAGCAGAACAAGCCAACAACACTCAAGAGGCTTTGGAAATTTACAAAACGATTCTTTCGGTCGATGCAAGTTTGCCGACCCCTTATCTAAAAATGGCAAATATTTATGCTGCTGACGAAAACAATAGGAAATCAACCGCAACAGCAATTGTATTGTATAACAAATATTTAAGCTTACAGCCTAATGATGAGAATACATCTGCTATAAAAAACAAAATAGCGCATTTACAAAAGGTTGCAAATAATACGCAAAGTGTGAGTTTGGCAGATATACTATATATCAATCAAGAACAAGCCCAAAATATTTTTGAAACCAAAGCGCGTCGTGGCATAAAAGCAGCCAATAAAGAAGAGTTAGGGCAATATATAGACGAAATAAGTACACTATATGACCGTGCACAAGAAGCTATAAATAACAATAACATTCAAACAGGTACAATATATTTAGAACAGTTGACCGAAAACTCCGAACTGGCAAGTCCTGCCAGTGCACAGGCATATATGCAACTCGCTGATTTTTATATGCAACAGGGTGATTTGGAAAAAATGGAAGATGTTCTGGTTGAATTACAAAACAATATCGAGGCAAACAAAAACCTGCTCGAATACTATGGTTACAAAATCAAGGAATCAACTCCTTTTGAAGATGATATTTGTGGTGTCTGGGTGTCTGATTTGTCGGTTGATAAAAATTCGTTGCCTTATTTGGCTATTAAAATTGATAAAAGTGGCAATGTCAATTACAGTGCTACGATTCTTCCATATCGCTTAAACCTGTTGAGCGAATTTCTCCAACATTGCCACCATCTATCAATCAAACTCCCACGCAACAAAAGGCAACATTACCTGCAAATAAGCCTACAGAAGTACCACCCATTACACGACCGACTACACCGAAAGAAAAACAGAATGTAAATATAGGGAATAATCGCGGTGGTGATGATAACTATTAATAAGAATAGAACAATGAAAAAGACATTTTTTTTAATATTAATAACTATCCCGTTTCTATCGAAAGCACAAGATATAAACTACATTGATGGTAATTGTGTAAGTGGTAATTGCCAGAATGGGAATGGCACTTATGTATTTAATAATGGAGATAAATATACTGGTAATTTTAGTAACGGAAAGATTAATGGTCGTGGAAGATACGATTACGCCGATCCTAAAGCTTTTTATGATGGTTTGTGGGTAAACGGTCAAAGGGAAGATAAAAATGCATCGTTTGAAAATGAAACATACAAATATGTAGGAGGTTACAAAAATAACAGATAAAATGGTAAAGCCACAATCACTTTTCTTAAAGGGAATAGGGCTGGCGATATTTTTACAGGCGAAATTGTAGATAATAGATTTTTAAAAGGGATTTACACTTACAATAAGCAACATCCCGAAAGAAAACAATACGAAGGAGAGTTTACAAACAATAATAATAAATTCAACGGGAAAGGCATTCTAACCTATAAAGATGGACGAGTAGACGATGGACTTTGGAAAGACGATGTGTTTTTAGGTGCAAAAATCGGCACATACAGGGAGCGAGATGTGTTGAAAAAAGGCGATACCATTGTTGTAGAAGCAATTAACAAAAAATATTTGCTTTCAAGACAAGCGCCATTAGATAATAAAACTGCTTATGGAGATTATCATGCGGTAAATGGTATTAACAACGGAATCATAACCAAAGATGGCTGGTATTTAGGTAAAGATTTAAATGACAATAGTAATGTAATCGGATATATTACCACAACAAGTAGAAAATCTAATTCTACTGCTTCCGGAGAAATGGCGCGCTTCGCTCAAAATGCTGTCGGGTGTGAATTTATTGAATTAACTTGCGATACTTCTATTGAAAACAAATTCAACCAATTTTGCGAATGGCAAATCTGCAAAATGACAAATACGGCAAATGTTTTTCAGTTATCATATTCCGACTATGAAAAAATGATAGAGGAAGATACTGCTTTAAATAACAAAATAATAATGTTGAATTTACAAGACATCATTACTTCTGTGAGTAACAGTATAATGTCAGACTTAACAAAGGGAGTTTTTGATATGAACACTTCGTTGAGAGATGTTACAGTGAAAAGTGTTGTGAACTTTGCAACTGAAAATAAACTAACGGGAAAAGCGGGGGCTTGTGTAAACACAGCATTAAATGCATTTGAAAAAGTTTTTAATCAACAATATAAAGATTTAACAACTATTACCGCTAATGACATGATTGAAAATCAGAAAATTAGAGATATGTATAAAGCCGAGTTTCAAAAATCGGTAGAAGATGCTTACCATACTTTCTTTGATTTGCTGGACGATTGTAATCCCAATATATCAAAAAGAATAATCGTATATAAAATATTCCCCGAAATAGTAAATGCAGGTATGATGTTGGCTGCAAATACAACTATTAAATATTCAGTTGCGCCCGAATATAAAAAATCTCTTAATGCCCATATAGAAAAAGCAAAAAAGAAAATACAAATAGTAGAACAATGCAAGCAAGAGTATGAACAAAAATTTAAAAGAACAAATGGTGATTGTCTGGAATATACCAAAACAATAAATGCGTTAAAAGCCGGTTTGTTTGAACAACAATATGGTAGCGACGAACTCGACGAAATTAACAAATTAATTCAAGATTATGTTTTTTTGGGGAAAGAAATTCCTAAATGTAATATTTTAAGTGTTGTGGAATTAAGACCTGCAGTAAAAAACACACAACCGCAAAAAACAGCTGATACAGACTGTGATATTATTGGTTATTACGGCAATATCCCTGTTTGTAAAAACAACAACTCTATTATTTTGAATGATGATGTATATAATTTGTTGTTTCAACCGAAACAAAATAGTTTTGATAATAAATTGATCCGTTATTTCTTGATATACGAAGGCAGTAATGGAAACTTGAAATTTGAAGATAAAGGTAAATTAATCGGATACAATAAAAAGAATTTTATAGGTTGGATTAATTATGATGTTCTTAAAAACACATACAAATTTGAACAGTACACAAACGACCAATCCATACCCGGATTGAATTTTTTTGGTTCGGTTTATATTGGAGATAATAATCCCACAAGTGCCAATGGTAAACCCAATTATGATGTGCCCGCACAAGATGAAATAGACAATGGTGCGAAACTGCATGATATATGTTATGATAATCTCGGTCTTAAAGGTAAAGATGGAGTATTTGGCTCGGAAGGACTGCATTGCGATCACGATTTTGCAGCATTGTGTTTGAAGAACCTTAATTTAAAGAATATGGCAGCATTTGCATCAAGTTCACTACCTAAACATGCAAGTATAATTGCAGGATTGATAGATTATTACAAGGGTGATCGACATCTTACATTAAATATGCTATCTAATGCAGTATTTAAGCCAAGAAGTACAAGAGACAGGGCGATATTGGTTATAGAGCTATTTTCTGCTACATCAGCAAAAAAAGCATACGAAAATACCGCAGAAGAGGTTTTTGAGAAGATTCTAATAAAAGATTCAACCTACAAAGTTACTTTTAGAAAAAATTCTGTCCTAAACTCCGCAACCAATGAAAAAGAACAATTTGAAGTTCAAGCAGGAGATATTTTCGAAGGAGAAATGAAAAACGGAAAAGTTGTTCATGGCAAAGTCATTAGAAACAACGAAACGGTAAAAATATTTTTAAATCAACGCAATCATTAATTCTATTTTAACAGATTAATTTTATGGAACAGCAAGAGTTATTTAAACACGGAGTTTCACGGAGTAATTTTTCACGGAGTAACGCGGAGTTCTTAATACAAAACTCTGTGTTACTCCGTGCAATGAACTCCTTTTACTCCGTGTTAACCCTTTTCCTTTTCCTTGCAAGCAGTTTGCAAGCCCAAACTTTCTCCTCCCGCAAGCTAACAGAAATAAGCGAACTATTCCCAAAAACGTGCTTGCCACCAACCGACAGTATTTTCAATTGCCCGCAAATCACAAAAGGAAAATCGTTTGTTGTTGGTTACAATCAGAAAAATGAAATCGAACATTTAGGCGTATCCTTGTTCAGCCCCGAAACGAAAGAAATGATAAATGTGCCAATTTGTAATTTTGTTGAGCGAGTAATGCTGGAATTACTTTTGCAAAAAGCACCGGCAGATGTTAAATCGAAATTGCGCGAATACAAAATTTCCTTACAGAGAAATGGTGTTGAATATGGAAAAAACTATTTTACTTCTTTGAGCCAAGCACTGGACGAGATACAATATCCAACAAGGTTTGCAATACAAAAAGATTCGGCATATACAGCCGTTTGGGAATTTGGGAACAATAATTTGTTAGCCTTGTCTTTTCCTGCCTCGCGCGAATTGATTTTCGGAACGGATAAAAAAGAATCCGACCTAAACATTGGCGAATGGTTTGTTGATAATGGTGATTGTCAATTTGCGACAGCAGCCGACAGCGTTTCCATTTCCGAATTGTTGCGTTTGGAAGGAACGGATTTATATATCCGAAAAGGCAATGTGTTTTTAACCGGTCAAATCAATTCGGACACCTATTATCAACGTTCCGACAGCCTGTTTCAGTTGGTTTTTGACGCAGATTATCCGGCTCATTCGTTAGCTAATTTATTTATAACAAAACAATTTGGAGATAATTTAAGTTTAAAAATCACACATCGAATGTATGGAGGTTTTACGCCCGAATTTACAATTTCGTTAAATAAGTTCCTCTGTTTATTTGATGCCGGTTTTTCGACCTACTGTATTTTGCATCGTGCGGAAACCGGAGAAATTAAGGTATCGGTAGTATTGTATAATCGCGATTTTAATTATGTACACCTATTGCGCATACAAACAACCGCAAAACAGCTATTTACAGCAGGAGGAACCCTGACTGCCGATTTCTACACAAACATTCCGCAACATAATTTGAAAAGTTTATTTTAACAATAAAAACACCTAAGAATATGAAACGAAAGAATTTATTTTATTTATTGGTTTTACTACTTCTTTGTAGTCAAACGCTTAAAGCACAACTCGAAACTTGTAATTTAGTTATTACCGATGGCATCCAGAGTGAAAAAATAAAACAAGCAATAGAGAAAAATGTTTCCGAATTTCTTTATGCTTGTAATATGGCTGTTATTAACGGGAAAAAGCCGGATTTGAACAAACAGGCTACCACAAACGATGCACGAAAGCGTTTTTTGCCGATTTGGGAAACCAGCCCATTGAGTTGCTCTGTATCTACGTTAGAACGGAAATGTTTAACTCGCCCGGCCGGTGGCTATCAAATCCGCGACATTCCGGTAACCATGTATGAAGCTCCCGAAGGAGAACAAAATCAGGAAATTGTTATCACCCTGACTGCTGATGGACGAATCGATGATATTTTTATTCCTATCACTCAATATGCCGATCTTTTAAGCGCTAATGAGAAAACGGAAGATATAAGCTTACGAATAATGGTTCTGGATTTTGTAGAAAACTTCCGCACAGCATATAACCGGAAAGATGCCAACTTCATTGAAAGCGTTTTTAGCAACAATGCAGTCATTATCGTGGGAAAAGAAATCAAGCAAAAACCTAATTCCGACGCAGCTTTGCGTACTTCAATGTCGGTTTCTCAATTTGAATATCAGGTAAAAAACAAGCAACAATATATTTCTGCTCTACGAAACGTGTTCAGAAATAATAAGTATATCAACGTTGATTTTGATGAGATAATGGTACTTCAACACGAAAGCTATCCACAAGTATATGGAGTAACACTAAAACAAACTTGGGATGCCAGTTTACTCAAAAACGACATCGGTTATGTGTTTTTACTAATTGATTTCAGAGATATAGATAAACCCCTTATTCATGTGCGCACTTGGCAGCCGGAACAATACGAAGGCCGACAGCTAAGGAGAGATGAAATATTCCAAATAGGAGATTTTAATTTGAATAGATTTTAATTGATTCATTATTTTATAAAACAACAAATTATGAGAACAATAGTTATTTTTACTTTACTTTTAGTTACTGTAAATGTTTTTGCGCAACGCCCTTTGGAATATGAAGACCGTTCGAAAGAGGAAGATGTATTTGGCGGAAGAAATGATAATGAGGCTTGCATTACTTTTTCAGCCAAACAAACAATTCCGCTTTTGTTTTACATGGATAATAAACTTAAACAACCAGCACATATCGATACCATAGGAACTAATGTGAACTACCACTTAGTTTTCGACGCCAGCCCCGGTAGAGGGAACAGAACAATTACAATTTATGCAGATGGTTTTTCTCCCCGTATTTTTCAAAAGTCGCTCTCTCCTAAACAGCAGTTGACTTATTATTTATTTGACCCCGATCCCACCGTAGTTGATTGTTATAATCAACTGACACGCGAAGGATTGAATTTGTTTAAAAGTGGAATCTATGAAGAAGCCAAGAGAAAATACGAAGAATCGAAAGAGTGTTCTAATGCAAAAAACATAGAAGAGATCGATAAACGCATCGAACTGATTAATTCGATTGTGATGTGGCGCAATTTAGCTGATGCTGCTTACGCCCAATCAGACTATCCTACTGCCATTGAAAATTTGGTGAAAATCTACCAAGTTAATCCTGAAGATAAATATGTATCTAATCAATTGACGGAGATACAAATAAAACAAAGAGAAAATTGCGCTGCTAATTTCCGGATGGCAGAAACTTATTTCATGGAAAAAGATTTTAAAAATGCTCAGCCATTGTATCAAAAAGTCATTGACCGATCGTGTAACGAAAGTGCAACAGCGATTGAAAGGTTACATGGGATAATGGTCAGTAAACAACTCCCTCGTGTTTTGACTTACGAAATGTCCCAAAATACCCCAATCGGCCTTTCTGCCGGAAACTACAAGGAGCATAAATCATCGGGATATTTCACAATTCGTTTCAATCCGGATTTATTTGAATTGTTGCGTGATACAGAGGGTGACGAAGATCTAAAACCGGAATTGAATGTTTCTTTCGGATGGACAATTAAAATAGTAAAACCTGTTTGGGTATTTTTCGGCCCCGGATATACCGGTGTAGGTCAGTATTCGGAAGAAGATAATAAAGCTATAAAAGATGACGAAGAGAGAAAAATGGTTTTGAATATTAATCATGCTATTTCTCCCGAAGTCGGTCTATTGGGAAGATATGTTATAACAGATAAAATAGGAGTTGCTTTACGATACACTTTCCAATACCGATTTGCATTAGAAAAAGAAACGCAGGATTACATCGGTAAAACAAGGCATGTTTTCGGCATAGGAATTTGTTTTTAACTATAATTAGTTGGGATGAGATGGTTATTTAAGGTTAAATAAATTTGGGCAGTCTCATTTTTTTCGTCAGAAACATAAAAAAACATAATTATCTTTCATTTTGATATTAAAAGTATTAATTTTACGCCGTTTTAAATTAAAAATCAGTTCGAATGGATAAAATCAGTTATGCGTTAGGTCTTAGCATTGGAAATAATTTCAAAGGTTCAGGTATTAACAATCTCAATATAGAAGATTTTTCTAAAGCAGTTGAGGCAGTATTGAAAGATACCAAACTCGAAATGTCTTATGATGAGGCAAAAACCATTATTAATGAGTATTTTACAAAACTTCAGGAAGAAAAAGGATCATTGAATAAAAAAGCCGGAGAAGAATTTCTGCGTATTAATAAAGAAAAAGCCGGAGTTGTTACTTTACCGAGCGGACTTCAATATCAAATCCTTCAAGAAGGAAAAGGTGCAAAACCCAAAGCTACAGATCAGGTAAAATGTCATTACGAAGGTACGTTGATCGACGGACAAATTTTCGACAGTTCCATCAAAAGAGGTCAGCCTGCCGTTTTCGGTTTGAATCAAGTTATTTCAGGATGGACTGAAGCTTTGCAATTGATGCCTACAGGTTCGAAATGGCGGTTGTTTCTGCCTTCTCATTTGGCTTATGGCGACAGACAGGCCGGAGAGTTGATAGAGCCTAACAGCGCCTTGATTTTCGATGTCGAACTATTAGATATAGTATAAAACTTCTCAAATTAATAATTCATAATTAACAATTAATAATTTTAAAAAAAATCAAATGAAAAAGTTAAGTATTTTATTGACACTTGCTCTTGCTACCGTTATCGGTACTTCTTGTACTGCTCAGGCTCCGAAAGCCCAATTGAAAAATGAAGTGGATTCTCTTTCTTATGCCATTGGTCTTACTTATTCTCAAGGTTTGAAACAACATTTGAGTACGAGTATCGACACGACTTACATCAAAGATTTTATTAAAGGCTTTATGGAAGGTGCGAATATTAACAAAGACGACAAAAGGAAAAACGCTTACATCATGGGATTGCAAATCGGGCACCAAATTGGTGGCGGCTTGTTGGACAATGTAAACGCTCAATTTCAAGGCGTGTTTGGAGATTCAACAAAAAAAGCAAACAAAACTGATTTGTTAGCCGGTTTCCTTTCTGAAATTAATCCTAAAGGTTCTAAAATGACCATGGAAGAAGCTCAAATGTATCTTCAAGTTACAATGGAAGCTATCCGTAATGCACAAATGGAAAGAGAATTTTCAGCAAACAAAGAGGCCGGTACTGCATTCTTGGCAGAAAATGCAACTAAAGAAGGTGTTGTTACTCTTCCCAGCGGACTTCAATACAGAATTATTAAAGCAGGTAAAGGCCCCATTCCAACTGTTTCTGATGTGGTAAAAGTAAATTATAGAGGAACATTAATTGATGGAACCGAGTTTGATAATTCTTATAAACGCAATGAGCCTGCTCAATTTGGTGTAACTCAAGTTATCCCCGGATGGACAGAAGCTTTACAATTGATGCCTGTCGGCTCAAAATGGGAACTTTTTGTTCCTGAAAATTTAGCTTACGGAAGTGCAGACAGAGGAGCTATCAGACCGTTCTCTACTTTGATTTTCGAAATTGAATTACTCGACATAGTTAAATAAATAACTGAATAATTGAATAACTGAATAACAGAAATTTTAGCTACTCTGTTATTCAGTTATTCTGTTATTCAATTATTCAGTTATTCAAAAATCTTAAATCCCATGGAAAAAATAGACAAACTGGACAGGAAAATCTTGGAAATCATTTCCCAAAATGCCCGTACTCCCTTTAAAGATGTAGCGGAAGTTTGCGATGTTTCGCGTGCTGCCATTCATCAACGGGTACAAAAAATGATCGAGATGAAGGTAATAGTTGGTTCAGGATATCACATCAATCCAAAATCTTTAGGCTATAATACTTGCACCTATATCGGAGTGAAACTTGAAAAAGGTTCAATGTATAAAACTGTCGTTCCCGAACTTGAAAAAATACTGGAAGTAGTCGAATGTCATTTTACAACCGGTCCATACACGTTACTCATCAAGCTTTTTGCCCGCGACAACGAACATTTAATGGAGTTATTGAATAGTAAAATTCAAGAAATTCCGGGTGTAATATCTACCGAAACATTAATTTCTTTGAGAGAAAGTTTCAAACGGGAAATACCTGTTAAAGAGGTGTAATTCAATCTAAAATTACTGTTTCTTCCGTAACGAGTAAATTCATTGTTGCCCCGCAAATCAACGGGAAATTTTTCTTTACATGTCCTGTGGGGAAATTAAAACAAACCGGAAAATCGTATTCGGATACTAAATCCGAAATGGATTCGTATATGGTTTTGTGCATCGATTCGTCTTCTTCGCAATCGGAAAATTGTCCGACAAGTAAACCCGAAATCTTTTGAAGAACACCTCCTAATTTCAGATTATACACCATTCTTTCTATATGATAAGGTTTCTCTCCTATATCCTCGATAAACAGGATTGTATTTTCGGGTGGAAAATCATAAGGAGTTCCCCGCAATGCGCTTAAAACGGATAAGTTGCCTCCTCTTAGTATGCCTTTAGACTCCCCAATTCTGTTAAGAGGATGTGAATCTATTTTGTAACCGGCTGATTTTCCGAATAATAAATCTTTCAGATAAAGACTTGCCTCATCGTTTCCGTTTTCTTCTGCCAAATGAGACGACATGGGAGCATGAATACTGCAAATTCCGTTATTGTTTATTTTCGCATGCAACGCTGTAATATCGCTATAACCGATAAGCCATTTAGGATTTTTCTTCAATAACTCTAAGGAAAGATTTTCCAACAAATGAATCACTCCGTATCCTCCTCTTGCACAAAAGATTGCTTTGTTTTCGGGATTATCTAATGCTTTTTGCAAATCGGATAACCGCTCGTCGACAGTGCCGGCAAAACGACCGTATTCGGTAAAAACATATTCTCCTAATTCAACACGAAATCCCCAGTTTTCCAAGACAGATTTGGAATGCAATACGGATTCGAGATTTACTTTTCCCGAAGGCGCAACAATCGTTATCAGGTCGCCTTTTTTCAAATGAGGAGGTGTTATCATGTTTTTCATCCGAAGTATTCGTGATAAAAATCCAAAGCATCGAATATTTCTTCTTTGCTTGCTGTTTGGTTGATTTTTATATCTCCTATATCACTTAGTAATGTGAAGTTAACTTCGGCAGATTCGTTTTTCTTGTCGTGTTGCATCAATTCGTAAAGGCGATCGTATTGCTTGCAGTCGAACCGGAAAACGCCATAATTTTCTTTGATGAACCGGATGGTTTTGGTCAGTTTTTCCTGCTCAAAGCCGGTTTTTTTGAAAGAGAGATAAAGTTCGCAAACCAATCCCCAAGCGATGGCATAACCATGAAGTACGGGAGAATTTATTTCGTAAGAAAGACTTTCAAAAGCATGACCAATAGTGTGCCCTAAATTCAACGCTTTGCGGATACCTTTTTCTGTCGGGTCTTGCTCGACAATCTTTTCTTTGATGCCGACAGATGTAACCATCAAATCTTTTAGCGTTCCATAATCTACCTCGTCGACGTTGAAAGACATTATTTTTTGCCATTCTTTTTCAGATTCCAACAAAGCATGTTTAATCATTTCGGCATAGCCCGACAGGAAGTTTTCTTTGTCTAAAGTCTTGAAAAACTCACTTTCTATCAATACAACTTCTGCCGGAGAAAAAGTGCCTATTTCGTTTTTGAGTCCGTTGAAATTAATTCCGGTTTTTCCACCTACAGCCGCATCGACAACCGCCAACAACGTAGTAGGAATATTAATAAAACGGATTCCGCGTTTGAAAGTAGCAGCAGCAAATCCGCCTAAATCGGTAAGCATTCCGCCACCAAGATTGAGTAATAGAGATTTTCGGGTAGCGCCGTTATCCGAAAGGAATTTCCAGACAAACGATAATGTTTCAATGTTTTTATTGATGTCTCCTGCTTTGATGATGATTAACGGAGCATCGTTTAATCTCGGCAGACCGGTAAGTAAAGGCATACAAAGCCGGTTTGTATTTTCATCTACCAGTATAAATAACCGGTCGTAGTCGATTGCTTGCAGCGCTTTTCTCAAATCATCCGTTAGACTTCTGCATTTAATTATTTGTTGCGACATTATTTGTATTCTTTATGAAGTGAATATCAGGAGGCAAAAGTAACAAAAAAACGTTAGAAAAGTTTGCTTGGTTCGAAACAATTCTTACCTTTGCACCGTCTTTTCGACAAGCCCAGATGGCGGAATTGGTAGACGCGCTGGTCTCAAACACCAGTAGGTTCACCCCTGTGCCGGTTCGACCCCGGCTCTGGGTACTTTTAAGAACGCTAATTATCTAAAAATAAGATTGTTAGCGTTTTTGATTTTTAAAATTGCACCACATTTGCACCACTTCTATGAAGTCACAGAAAAAAATCTTGTTTTATTTATCCTTTCCATAGAAGGATTATTTAGAGGGAAAATCAATTTATCTGCTTAAAAAAATGGAATAAACGGATAGAGTATTTCTCTTTATTATGGTTCGAGATAAAATATTCTTTGTCTGTTTTTATAAGACATTCATTTGTAGACCAAATTGGCACAGATTCATTATTACATAGGTTGGTAATCCAAATATTTATTTGTTCAAACCAATATTCTGATGTTTGATTCTCTACATAACCAATCATTGCAGAATATGATAGGTCTATTCCGTGTTGATTTAATTTAAATCGTTGGATACCACCGGTATTTCCACAGACATATTGTTTAACATGAGATAATTGAGTATTTAGCCTTTTACATTCAATATCAAATATACTTTCATAGTTATTACAGAGAATACTCTTTATAAGAGAGATCCCTATATCAGGAATTCTGTTATTCTTTTGATCAGGAGAATTTTGAAAAAGGAAAACCTCTCTATTTCTTCGAGCATTAAAAAACAATGACAATTGATTGTTATAGCTACTCTCTATTTTATCAGGGTTTACTTGTGTTTTATTTATTACAAACAAAGGTAGATTTGAACTTATAAAGTTAAGAATACTAAGAACAACCCCTTCCGGCTTAAAGTTATCTTTTGGCTTATTCTGCTGAGTTTGCTCATTCGATTGTTTTGACAACATACATTTATTTATTCATTAGTATATCATTAATACAATCTATTGCATCTCTATCTGCAGTTGTCTTAAGCCAATAGCGTAACAATCGGGGTTTTATAAACCAAATAGAATCTCCTTGTCGATACCTCACAATACGAGTAATTTTTTGATTACGACCTGTCTGTTTTTCAAAATATTCAACAAATTCATTTTCATTAGATTGTCTAAATGAAAATGGAATATTCTCTTCTGTATAATGAAAGGATGTAGCAATATATGATGAAGTTTCAATAGTTTCTCCCTGTTGAAATCTACAATTATCACTCAACTTATAATTAGAATCCATTATTTTACAGAAAATATTACCATATTCTTTTATCTGTTGTTCACTATTTTCTAATGGGTTGTTTAATGGATTGGAATCAGGTGCTTTCCCTTGATGGACATAGTATTCTAACACATCAGAACACCAAATATCCTCAATTTCATTCAATATTTGTTTTTCTTTCGGATAAGGTAAGTTGTCTATATCTGTTTTCAGAATTTCGCTTTCTTTTCTTACCAAAGAAGCCCCACTTATCAATAATGCAAAAAATGGATACATCTTACTATATCTGACATTAAAATCATAAATAAACTCATTCGCAAGCCATTCGTCAGATGAAGGATAACAAACTCCAATAACATCATTTTTAAAATATATTCCTTTCTGTTGCTTCCAAATATTAGAGTCTATATTTTGCTCTATAAAATTATAATCAATTTTTCCTACAATAAGCCGACCGGCTGTAGTAATATTTCGTCTAATGATTAATTGCTCTCTGTCAAATATAGGTTCAACAGGAAAAGTTTCACATTTCTGTTCGGTTTCTTGTTTTATCTTTTTGTAATCTATTCCATTTTCTGTTATTGCACTTCCCGGCAAATAATATTTATTTTTAATTCCAAAGTCATTTTTCCTATTGCCAATTTTATATCCGCCGGTATACTTCCATTTATTTTCATCAATTATAAAATCTTTGATAGTCCTATCAATATTATTTAGTCTATCAGCAATTGTGCACAATCTACTACCTCCCAGCAAATTTGCCTTCCATATAAATTTATTACTAAGTGCTTGTTTAAGTTTTATAATATGAAAATCATAATGGTCAAATAAGAAAAAAAGTCTATTTTGTTCTTTTTTAGTGCGATTAGCTATTATGTGCCAAATATCTGAATCAATCTCCGGCTTTTGATTTTTCACAAAAATTGCCGCAGTAGAAATATCTTTATTAAATAATATTCTTCTTAAATGTGTAAAATCTATTATTTGAGGCACAAAGAAATTTTGAATAAAAGAACTTCGATATTCCATAGTCAATTTTCCATATAACAATGGAGCTGACGGCAATATCAGACAAGTTAATCCAGTTGTGGCTTTAGATAAAAGAGAAGCTTTATCTAAAAAAGCCAAAGCTAAATTATCATCTGGTATTTTATGTGAAAACTCAATGCTATAATCGTCTTCAAGCATTTTAAGATACTCCGAGTTTTTTATATCATTCGGTGGATTAAATGGTGGATTTCCAATGATTAAATCAAAACAAGGTTCATTTTTGTTCTCATTAAAGAACTCAAAAAAGTTTTTATGTAAGATATTTTTCTCACTTAAATCCTCAAAATGCAATTCTTCTAAAATCTGCAAAGGGGTTAAACTTTCTAATAATGCTAAAGTTAAACTAAATATTGCAATACGAACCGCCTCTTTTTCAACATCTGTACCAAATATATTATTTTTTAATATATTTTTCAGCGTATCACTATCAATAGACTCATTCCAAGGTTTCTTTTCATCATAATATCGGTTAATTCTATACCAATCTATAAGTCTTTTATATGCTGAAACACAGAATATTCCACTACCTAAACTTGGATCTAAGACTTTAAATGTGCCTGTTTTGAACTTCTCATAATCTTCAATTGGCATACATTCATCTATTAGAAAATCAACAAGGAAAGGTGGAGTGTAAACAATACCCGGCATATCTGGCAAAAACTCCTCGTAGATTCGACTAATTAATTCTACCGGTAAATATTGAAATGAATAGTATCGCCATAATGCGAATTGCTTAGTTTTGAAATCTAAGTTACCATCAAAATATGCAGCTAAATAATTAAGAGTATCCTGTGACAAAGAAAGTACCTCTTGACGTTCTTTTCTTTCAGTATCTTTATTCAATTCAAATACTTTTCCGTTATAATATCCAGCAAGATAGTCAAATAGGTTTAATAAATTTCCAGTTTTGATAACATCTATAAATGTATCATTTTGCCACTTTTCTTTAAAAAGATTTGATTTTACAGTAAAGATATTTTTACCATTTTCATCTCGTTTTTCCTCTAAGTATTTTATTAAAATACACTGAACAATTAAGCGATTGAGCACTAATTCGCTTACTTGTGAACTTATCTCTTTTTTCAGTTCCTTTAAATGGGAAATTAAAAGTTTAAATGGACTTTCATTGGTTATAAATTGTTGTTTATAAACATCTGTGTCCCAAAATGACCCATTATCAAAGAAATATGACTTATATGGATGCCTTAAAGCATCATATTGATTCTCTATGTCTCGAATTAAATCAAGTTGGACTGTAATCGTATCTTGAAAACTTTCCTCTCCTTTTGTAATAGCGATTTTTCTTTTCCCATTTATTATAGACATTTGTGTATTTTCAAATATGTAATAAAGGGGAACAATTTCGCTAGTCCATATTCGCTTATGAATTTCTATTTTCTCATTGTCCAACAATCGAGAATCTGAATTTTCATATATAAAAACTTGAGGTATGGGAGCTCTGTTTGAATCAAACTTACGGAAATATACGGCATCTGCTTTATAGTCCTTTTCTGCAATATTTAATATACGTCTTTCTGTCTCAGTGATATCGGGAGACTCCTTCTCTGAAACTAACAATAATCCACCTTTTTGAGGTATCATATTGAGTACTTGCAACTTATCGACAAAATGCATCGCTATATTTTGGGTAAAGATAAGTAATATTTCTTGCTATTTAAAATTCCATGCGAAAAATAACTGGAGATTTCACAATAAATCACTAAGTTAATTTTACACTGTCGTTTGAATTTAACCCCTCAATTTTTTACGATTTCAGTATTCCTAAAATATGATTTGCCATCTTGAAAGTTAATTTAAGATTGTGATTAAATTTTCGTACCGGAAAGAACGCCATGCTTGTTCTTCTATGTCAAAATATGCTTGGCAGTTGTAATATCTACGAGGCGTACCCCAACCTGCTGTATTATTTTCGACAACTCGCTCAAGTAATGTGCCATAAGCCCGGCGAATGCTGCCGTCTTTTTTCATGTACAAAAAATGTGCTGTACCATTCATTAACTTGAATTGAAGTAATTCTACCATTGAAGAAATGTTTAGTGATTGTTGAAGGTTAATCCCCTTTTTTACCATTGTTGTTGCTCTGTTTAAAATCTCTAATTGATTTACTGATGTTTTCATTTTATGTAATTTTTAATTGTTAGAATTTTCTTGTAATATTTTTAGGTTCTCCCCATCCATTGAGTTGATAAGTTGTTTTGATAGCTTCTTCAAAAGTGCAGCAATGAGCTACTTTATTTGATGAAGAAAAACCGGTTTCTTCATTCACTATGTTATACACCCACACACACCAACTGTTATGACTTCTTCCAAAAAAATGTAATCCGACCTTTGCTTTCATTTTCTTATCAATTTGATTTATTATATCAATTATTTACACAACAAAGATACATAAAAATCAAATACGATCCAAATAAAATTGATATTATTTTTCAATTTAAGTGAATTAATTTGACTTATATATCAATTATATGTATCTTTGCTCCAAATTAGCTAATATGGAATTACGAATTAAAGAAATTGCGAAAGCAAAAGGAATGCAACTGAAAGATGTTGCTAAAAAAATGGATATCGCACCGGAAAGTTTAACGAGGGCAATACACCGGAATCCCCAACTTAACACATTGAAATCTATTGCTGAGGCTTTAGAAGTAGATATAACAGAATTGTTTCCGCTTCCGAAACAGTCAATTAAGGGATATTTGGAAGTGGATGGAGTTGTATATAAAATTGATAATAAAAATCAGCTGGAAGATATTATTTCTATGTTAAAATAAATACGCTCAACCCTTCATATACAACAAAATCCCCTGTTTTGAACAATGTTTTTTGAAATTCAAAACAGAAAGTCAGTTATTTATCTGATAATAAAGCAGATATATAAATCCTTAAATCAGATAAGAAGATAGTCTATAAATCTATAATATAATGATTAACATTCTGTTATATCATTATTCTTACTGGGAATAGTTGCCCAATATTGTTTCATTTTTTGACTTATTTTTTCCCTTGTTTCTAAATCTCGTTGTTTCCCATAGTTATAATTTAAAACCCCTTGTTTCTTCAATGATTGCTTTTGACGTGTGGCTATGTCCGGCTCCCTAAATTCTCGTGCCATAATTTTTTTTATTATCAATATTATTTCTACATCAAACTATGTTGATATTTATTTATAAATAGTTTGTACTTTTGAAAATGAAAAAATAAATAGAAAAAAAATGAAAAAACAGAATAAAACTCAAACTGCCATCTATTATATCGAAACAATAGACATTAAACAACTGATAGATAGACACAAAGAATTGTTATCAAACCAACAATCAAAACTTAATACAAACATTTTAGCTGCCAAATATGAATTTTTAATTCATCTGATTTGCCAAAGGCATTATAGTGATAGGTTAGGGGTAATTACATTAAACTCTAAGATTTTACAAAGCACCTTTCAATCGGCATACAATATTATGTTAGATGTTTTAGAGAAATTTGAAATTATCTCTATTCATCCTTATTATGAGATAGGTAAGGTAAGTAGGTCTATTAATTTACTGGAGCCATATAAAAGTCAAATTAAATCAAAGCCACCTACAGACTTACTCCAATATAACAAATTAAATAAACTTTGTTCTGAAGCTTTGACCGGTGCGAACACGAAACGAAAGGAAAATGATATTAAAGAAATGGCAAAAGACGTGCCGGAAGCATCAAACATACTGGAAACATACGACAAATACCTGAAACTTTTACGGATAAGCAACAAAGAGGAGTTTAACAATTATATTCAATCAAAATATTACTACTCCAATAAACAAAAGGAATATTATTTCAATATCGCCAATCAATACCTTAAAGAATACAAATCATTTTACCATAAAGCAGTTGACGATAATAACCGGATATACAGTATTCTCACTCAAACACCTCGATATATCAAGAATTTCTTAAATATTAAATATAGCATTGATATTAAAAATTCTCATCCATTATTATTTAACTATATTATAATCAACAAATTAAATATTTCTTTTAAATTATTAAATTCATTTTATACAATTATTTTTAATAATAATACGGATTTTATTTCAAATATTAATACAATTAATCCTAATATATATATGTTATTGAAAATATCTGTAACTCTATATGTATCAATGAAAAACAGAGAAATGAATTTACAAAGATTCCGAATGATGTATGGTTATATATTATGAAAACCTCCACCGGTCAATTTTGGGATGACTTCAAAGATAGTTTTGTAGAATATGGTTTGAATCGGGCGGATGTAAAACAAACGATATTCCATGAAGTATTTTATTCTCATTCTCTTTCTCTTTCTGCTTATGGAAAAATGTTTGCAAAAGCATTCAAGGCAATCTATCCGAATGTTTATGACTTGATTGTAAAGATGAAATTTGAACGAAAATATGCTATATCAGAAGCTATGAAGGGGAAACCCAAAACACTCTTAGAATATGTAAAGGCTAAAGCTGAATGTGAGTCTTCCGGTAAAGAAAAACATATTTCAAATGATATGATGAAATTGGAAAGCACTATATTTTTTGAAATTTTGGAAAAGGTTTACGCCCGGAGGGATTGCAAGGCATTAACGATACACGATGCTATTATAGTTCTTGACATCAACAGCAAAAAAGAATGTACCCCTGATGTCATTAAGAATATTATAAATAAAGTCTATAAAAAATACCATCTACATCCGCAATTCGGTGTTGATGAATTTAATCCTGTGAAATGGCATGACGAATCGGAAAGAGAAAAAGCAAACCAACCATTGATTGAAGCGAAGATAAAGCACCTGGAAGAAGCTGCTGCCAAAGGCGAAAAAAGAGCCATCGAAGTATTGGACTTAATCAATAATAACGATTTGGAGATTATTGTTGAAAATGACAATACCTTGCATTTCCATCGTTTATTCAAACATTCTACCAAACGAGGCGAAAAGGGAGCGGTAACTGAAAAATACAAGAAAATACAGAAAGCAAGTAAAAAGTATCTGAAAAGCTGATTGTTTTCAAAAAAAATTTCTGGCGACATCTGTGTAATTATCCGATACCCTCAAAATCAACATAGTTCAATATAGTTTAACAAGACACGGGATACCCAACTCCATTTTCAAGAGAATAACTTACCTTTGTAACGAATTTAAAATTTAAGGTACAGCAATGGTTCCATTTAAAGGAGAAAAACACTTGGAATTAACAAAAATAGCTATCTTTGTAGTGTGTTTTAGGACACATATATTTTGTTAAACACGGAAAGTGTTTGCTTAATTCTCAGTAACGAATCTAGCAGTTCAAGAGCAGGGAATAAGGCATTTCTCCTTTTCATATTTCGTATATGGTGTGGGGCTATTGCTTTTTTTGATGCTCAAGGTTTTGCTAGAACCCGTTACTTCAAATTGAGTTGTCAGTTCCACACTTTTCTTTTGTTAATGTTTACTTCTTAGGAACTGAAGAAGGGGAAAATCCGAAAATCCGTAAAAGAGTAGGGGAAAAATATTATGAACAAACAAATTTTACTCTCAATCTTCTGTTTATTCACAACGATAAACACTTATGTAGCTGCGCAAACCTACTCCGGTGGTTCCGGCACAGAAACAGACCCCTATCTCATTTCCTCCAAAGCAGATATGGAAGCATTGGCTACGGCGGTATTTAACAACTCTAATTATTCTGCTGGAAAATATTTTTTGCTGACTCAAGATATTACAGAGGCTGTTACTACTATAATTGGTGGTTATAATAGTTCAGCTTTTTCGATGAGGGCATTTAGTGGGATTTTTGATGGTGCCGGGCATAAGGTAAATGTAAATATTAATTCTACAGAAAGTAATGTAGGTGTGTTTGGCTATGCTTACGGAGCGACTATTAAAAATTTGGATGTAACTGGTAGCATTACAAGAACATCGAATCTTGGAGGCACTATGGTCGGTGGTATTTGTGGAGAGGCATTTGCTACTACGATCACTAACTGTTTCAATAGGGCAAATATTTCAGTTTCTGTTACATCCTCAAATAATCTTTTTGTTGGAGGTATTTGTGGAGACGCATATACTACTACAATTACCAATTGTATCGCAACAAATGCTACAATCACTACTCAAAGAGGTAGCTCAGGCATGTATTTTGTGGGAAGAATTCTTGGTAGAGATTATTCAATAGGTAGTAGTGTAACTGTGCAAAATTGTTTCGCGCTTGCAACTATGCAAATAAATGGAGTTGCAATAAGTAATCAAAATGCCAATAGTAATAATGGGAAAGATTTTTTTGGCTCTATTGGATTGAATGAATTTGGGAATATTATAGAAATAAACAATTATGTTTTAGATAAATTGATAAATTATGGCGATGTTATTAATCTAAATAACAATAACTTTCCTATAACTTTTCAGTCATCAGATAACAGTATTGCAGAAATTACCAATAATGTTTTAAAAACAAAAAAAGCAGGAAATGTTGTAATAACAGTAAACTATAGTTGGGAAAGTACTGATTGTCTATTTGAGATACAACAAACTGTAAATAGGGTGTCTTTGTCAATCCAAGCTGATACCTTTTCCATAATTTACGGCGAAACTCCACCACAGTTCACTTGCAAGTACGAAGGTTTTGTTTTTAATGAAACCGAAGCAGTATTAACCAAACTCCCAACCTTTTCGTGTAGTGGCTCATCAACAAGTGATGCGGAGGATTACATCATTATTCCATCGAGCGCAGAAGCCGAAAATTATTTTTTCACATACAAAAATGGCTTGTTGAAAATCGGGAAACGAGATTTACAGGTTATTCCTAATAGCCTTTCAAGACTCTATGGCGATAATAATCCCACACTTACTTTGAAATATGAAGGTTTTGTAAATGGTAAT
>Ga0209628_10000223_pt1 | contig 33653 bp, 23 predicted proteins | sample TergutCu122P4_FD_187285 | JGI IMG/M metagenome (GOLD analysis project Ga0209628, IMG submission 187285) | Cubitermes ugandensis P4 segment gut microbial communities from Kakamega Forest, Kenya - Cu122 P4 (SPAdes) (version 2) | ecosystem: Host-associated > Arthropoda: Insects > Digestive system...
ACAAGAAGTTTTTCTTATACAGACTTGCCAAACTTTACGGATAGATTTTGAGTTGAACGGGGAGAGTCAGACACAGGGTTTTGCTACTGAGCCGGTTTCACAATTGCCCCAACTTTTAAGAGAGTATTAAAAAACTAAATGCGATGAACACAAAAACAGGCTATTCCAGAGAGTAGCCTGTTTCTTGTTAATTTTTGTTGTCTTTGTATTAGAATATATATTTAATCCCAAATACTGCCTGCCAACGAGAAGCCTGTCCGATATCGTCCCTAAATGTTTCCGATAAATTCGTACGCATACTGTATTTTAACACACCATCGTTTGCCACCGTTGGAGTTTGAGTAACCGTTAAGAATTGAAATTGTTGATTTGGGTTACCCAAATTTGGATATGGCTGTACACCCCAGTCCTTATTCAGAAGGTTTAAGAAGTTGGCGATATCAAAACTAAAACGTAAGGTATGAGTACGTTTATTACTTTGAATAAGTTTAATATCATGATAAATACTAAAATCCAATTGATTTGCCCAAGGAGACACACCGCCATTGCGTTCGGCGTATTCGCCACGGTGTTTACTCAAATAGGGGTCTTGAGCAATAAATGCATCCATTGCTTTCCATGCTTCTTCCTGACTACTGAAACCATTAGCAACTAAATGATCTTTTACTTCATCAAAATTTCTGGGAATATATATCAAATCATTTGCTGTTGCTCCGTCTCCATTAGCATCTCCGCTGTAAGAATAAGAATAGCGGAAAGGACGATATCTTTGGTAAATAAAACCAAAGTTTGTAGCTGCATTTTTACTCCAGTTAGCCGTATAGAAAGCGGATGCAAGCAAACGACCGTCGAATGATCCCGCATTATACCCCAATTCCTGTGCATTGGGATCGACAGCCTGACGGTATTGCCAAGCCGAAAGTGCTACTGAAGAAGAGCCATCCGTCAATCCTTTTGATATCCCTGTTGTATAGGATGCATTCAAATATAACCCTTTCAACAATCCGTCATTAAATGTTTTTTGAATTTGTGCTGTTCCAAAAAACGCATAACCCTTATTTCCATTACGCAAGAGTACCACATTGGTAGCAGCACCTTTATTGCCGGGTAAATCACTAACCCAGTTGCCTGTATTGGATTTATAAAGTGGGCGACTTCCCCCATCTCCTCCGTCTTTCACATATTTATCAGTTAATTGAATGCCAATGTTATCATGGTAAATAGCGTTCAATTCTTTTGAGTATAACAATTCAACTGTTGCCACCCATCCGTCTCCGAACTTATAATCGACAGCCAAATCGCTCTTCCACAAGTTAGGATATTTAAAATTAGGATCGGTAATTGAAATAGCACCACGCGTAGCTGCGCCTGCGGCCGGTTTGTAGGTATTAATATCTCCGGTGAATCCAAGTTTTTTCCTATCGTTACCACCTATGTTAACTTCACCAAACAATACACCATTATTGCCTGCTTGATTGCTTATCCAAACGTATGGAGGTGTTCCGGCAAATAATCCCGTACCGCCACGTAATTGCAGCGAATTATCTTCAAGAGGTTTGTAATTGAATCCTAATCGGGGCGAAAACAACGGTTTTGCATTGGGGAACTTGGATACGTCAATTTTAATCCCATCGCGGTAGGTTTCGGCGGCGACATTCGGATTCTCAGGAAGTTTTGTTGTAAAAATAGGTATATCTACGCGCAAACCACCTGTAATGTTTAATTGGTCGGTTACTTTCCATCTGTCCTGTACATAAAATCCCAGTTGAAACACATTTACTTTTGCAAAAGGAAATTCATCAGTCATCGAATATGCTTGACGCAATGAACTGTTACCTGTGCCTGCCGAATTAGCTAATCCTGTAACAGTAGCAGGAAATCCGAAAGTAACCGGATTGTAAGCAGTAATATCAAAACCGCTAATGTCGTTTCCATGATTTTGTAAGTAGTCTTTGGTTGCCAAAACATTAAACTTAAAATCGTCCAACGAATTAAAAACCCATGCTCCCGGATAATTTTGAGCGAAACCATTCACAAACGCTCGGTAATCGCTTTGAGTTCCGATGGTAATCTGGTGTTTATCTAAATTGATAATAAAGTTATCCTGTATTTGCCAAACATCCGTACTCAATCGATTGTTATAAGAATTGGCTTCTGTTCCAAAGGTAGTGTAGGCATCGTAATTTGGGGCTTTTCCATTCAAAATATCCACTTGCGGGAAGAAACCGCCATCCATATCACGGAAGTCACGAATCCTTGAGTAACCAATTTTGAGGTAATTAGTCATATTATCATTGATGATTGTATTCAAATCAGCCATTATAATATTGAAGTTGTTATTCCCGCGGTAAAAAGAAGACGAGAATGGGATAGCATATTGATTGGGACCTCGTCCATTGTTCGGCGCTCCTGAAGTAGATGGATTATTTGTATTGAATGACTTCAGATAATAATACTTCACACTTAATGCGTTCTTGGGATTGATATTCCAATCGATTCGGGCAGTAAGTCTGTCTGCTTCCGTGTTGGTCTTTGTTAAGTCGAAATTTCCGGGATTGTATCCGAATTGTGCATTCAGGAAGTTGGATAAATCCTGCAATACGGCAGCATCCGCTGCTGAATTTTTGGTCGTATAAGTTATCGGTTTTTCCTGACGATCCATTTCTCCGTTTATATAGAAGAAGAGTTTGTTTTTGATGATCGCTCCCGATAAGTTTATCCCGTATTGACGATTTGAAAATTCGGTAACAGTTGCGATAATCTCTTTTTGCCGATATCCCATTAAATCCGGACTTTTAACATAAGTGTATGCTGATGCGTGAAAATCATTGCTACCCGATTTGGTTACAGAGTTAATACCTGCTCCGGTAAAGCCACCGTTGCGTACGTCGAAAGGTGCAATCATCACTTGTATTTGTTCCAAAGCTTCCAATGAGATCGGTTCAGTACCGGAAGCGCCTAAAGCTGAACTCAAACCGAATGAGTTATTGAAAGAAGCGCCATCGACAGTTACGTTATTGAAACGATAGGAAATACCCCCGAAGTTGCCTCCGCTACTCATGGGAGTCAACTTGGTAAAATCGTTCAAAGAGCGGTTTAATGTGGGTAACTTATCCATTTTTTCCCGCGTAACAATCTCTTGTGCGCCGGTGCGGTTTGAGGACATAATTGAATTTTGGCTTGTTACAACTATTTCTCCCAACACTTGTGTGTCTTCGGCTAAAGTAGCATTTAACGCCAATTCTTCTCCCAATGTTAGGTAAATGTTGGAAAAAGATCTTTTCTGGAATCCTAAATACGAAAATACAACTGTGTATGGACCTCCAATACGCATGTTTAATAGATTATACGTCCCATCCGGACGGGTTGCTACTCCATAAACAGTTCCCGATGGTTCATGTACTGCGCGAACCGTAGCTCCGATTAACGCCTCTTTCCCATCCGTTACTCGTCCACTCATACTCGATGTCGTAACCTGCGCATAAGATAACACACTCAAAGAGAGCGACATCAACAAAAACAAAAGTTTTACTTTCTTCATACTTGTTATTTTAAAATATTACACAATAAAAATAGATTTTTAATAATTGTTTGCAAAAATACGATGATTGTATTACATTTCCTTAACGATTTTACAAAAGTTATCAACAATTTTTGTAGTGCACCGCTACCCAGTTTTCTTTTTCTCTGTAAGAAACAAATTGCAATCGGTTTTCTTCGCATTTCTCTCGGATGAGTTCCATATCTTCCTTATAAAACCCGCTTAAAAAAAGTGCCGAACCGGAGCGCATACATTTCGCATAAACCGGAATATCCTGTAACAAGATATTTCGGTTGATATTGGCAAAAATCACATCGAAAGTCTCTTTGCCCAGCAAACCGGCATCACCCAACAAAACACGAATATCCGGTGTGTGATTCAAACGAATGTTTTCCAACGAGTTTTGGTACGACCATTCATCAATATCAATAGCGGTAACCGGTTCGGCATTTTTCAATTTCGCCAGGATGGATAAAACGGCTGTTCCACAACCCATATCCAAAAATGATTTACCGTTCAAATCCGATTCTACAAGATAAGAAACCATCAGGGCCGTAGTAGCGTGATGACCGGTGCCAAAAGCCATTTTGGGGTCGATTACAATATTATATTTTAACTGCGGAATATCTTTGTGGAACGAACTATGGATAACCACCTGACCTCCAATAATAATCGGCTCAAAAAAATGCTTTTCCCATTCTTCGTTCCAATTTCGGTCGGCTATCTTTTCTATGTGGTAATGTACCTCCGTATCGGCTAATGGAAAGTTTTCCAACACGCCGGCAATCACTTCTTCGGAATACAAAGTTTCCGATATGTATGCATTCAAGCCTCCTTCCGACTCCACAAAACTTTCGAAACCAGCATCGGCTAACATTGCCGACAGAACGTCGCGACCCGTTTCCGTATTGGAACAAAGAGTTAATTTAATCTCGTAATAATCCATCAGTGTTCAATTTTTATTGCGCCCGCAAAGGTAGTTTTTTTCTATTTATTTTGCCTATTTTTGCAGTCTGTAAAAAGTGATTGGATATGGATAAAATCGTAGAATGTGTCCCCAATTTCAGCGAGGGACGCGATTTGGGAAAAATAGACCGTATTGCAGATGTTTTTCGTGCCAAAGAAAACGTTAAGTTGTTGGATTACAGTGCCGACAAAGACCATAACCGTATGGTAGTTACTGTTATTGGCGAACCGGAAGCCGTAAAAAAATGTATGATAGAAGCCGTTGGAGTCGCCATCGAAACGATTGATTTGACAAAACATAATGGCGGGCATCCTCGTTTGGGCGCAGTAGATGTAATTCCATTCATTCCCATTAAGAATATGACCATCGACGAGGCGGATGCTTTGGCAAAAGAATTGGGTAAGACAGTAGCGGAAAAATACGGTTTGCCGGTTTATTTTTATGAAAAATCGGCTTCGGCAGAGCATCGCCAAAACTTGGCTGCCATCCGCAAAGACGGATTTGAAGGTTTGACCGAAAAAATGAAACTGCCGGAATGGAAACCGGATTTAGGTCCGGAAAAACGGCATCCGACTGCAGGTGCAGTCGTCGTGGGCGCTCGCACTCCTTTGATTGCATTCAATGTGAATCTAAATACTACTAACTTTGAAATCGCGGATGCAATTGCAAAAAAAGTACGTTTCATCGGAGGCGGATTGCCTTTTTGTAAAGCAATGGGGGTAGATTTGAAAGAACGTGGTTTGATGCAAGTGTCGATGAATTTGACCGATTATACAAAGACCTCCATTCACGAAGCAGTAGAAACGATTCGTTCCGAAGCCCATCGCTATGGTGTTTCGATTGCTGGTTGCGAATTGATTGGTTTAGTGCCTTTGCAGGCAGTTGCTGATACGGTTTCCTATTATTTAGGTTTGGAGAATTTTTCGACGAAACAAATTTTGGAATCCCACTTAATAGACTAAAAAAGCAATCAATCTTGGTAAGAAGATGTTTTAACATCCGGCAACAAAGAAGGGTAAGCAATCTACATCGCGCCGCTACAACCAACTACCCTTGCTGCAATCACGCCCTGGGGGAATTCGAAGGGAGCTGACCGTATAGGACTTACCCAAATCTTAAAAAAAGTTGTTTGGCGGAAGCGACGCGATTCGAACGCGTGGTACGGTTACCCGTACGACAGTTTAGCAAACTGTTGGTTTCAGCCACTCACCCACGCTTCCAATGTTTATTCTTGCGAATGACGGTGCAAAGATAGAAAATCTTTTGGACTTAATCAATAATTAATGGGAGATTTTTATACCTTTGTGCTTCAATTTTATTCGGCAAATATGATTAAACGAAGAACTGTTTTTGTAATCCTCTTGGTGCTGATAATAGCACTTTCGGGAGGATTTATTTATTATACGCTTCACTTTTCCACATTTACCATTAAGAAACCGGTGACTGTTTATGTGGATGAACAAAAGGATTACGTAGCACTTTTGGCACAGTTGCGATCGAAAGCACAGCTGAAAAATCCCTTTCTTTTTGATTTTTTGGCACGCAAAATGAAATATCCTGCAACTATGAAAACCGGAAAATACGAAATTCGCCCCGGCATGTCGTATTTGGAAGCCATCCGGATGTTGCGAAACGGACAGCAAACGCCAATTAAACTTACCTTTAATAATGTTCGATTAAAAACCGATTTGGTCGAACGAATTGCCGGGCAGATGATGTTTTCGCCCGACGATTTATTGAACCGATTGAATGACCCTGCTGTTGCCGCTTCGTATGATTTGGACACAACTGCCATCTTAACTTTGTTTATTCCAAACACTTACGAGATTTACTGGAACACGTCGGCAGGTAAGTTTTTGGAACGAATGAAAAAAGAGCACGACCGGTTTTGGAATGCGGAACGTTTGGATAAAGCACAAGCCCTGCATCTAAGTCCGGTAGAAGTAAGCATTCTCGCATCCATCGTGGAAGAAGAAACCGCTGCTCGGCAGGAGTATCCGATTGTAGCAGGACTGTATCTGAATCGATTGAAAAAAGGAATGTTGTTGCAAGCCGACCCCACCGTAAAGTTCGCGGTAGGCGATGTAACGCTAAAACGGATATTGAACGTGCATACACAAATTGATTCGCCTTACAATACATATAAACATCAGGGGTTACCGCCTGGTCCCATTCGCATCCCTTCCATTCCGGCGATTGATGCCGTTTTGAATTACAGCGAACACAATTACCTGTATATGTGCGCCAAAGAGGATTTTTCCGGCAGACATAATTTTGCCGTAACTTTAACGGAGCATAATCGAAATGCCGAGCGCTATCGCGAAGCTTTGAATCGGTTGGGGATAAGGTAAATCATTCCGATATTTTGGAGTTATCTGTCATATGCGGACAGAGCAGCGAAATTGGCAAGAAAGATACTGAAAAAAACTAAATGTTAAACAATTTTGCAAATGAATTGAATTATCGAAATAATTATCATATTTTTGTACTCGAATTATAAACGAAATATTTGCGTATGGTATAAACAAAAAACAGTGCTAACAAGCAAAAAATAAAACATAATGATAGCGTTTGCTATATTCAGGCTTTCGAAATTACCACAGAAAAGGTCCCGAGAATATCGTAACGCTCGTAGAAATGCGGGCTTGCTTTATTTGGGACAAGGGTTGTGGTAAACCTCGAAAGCGGATAAATGTGAGTCCGCTTTTTTTATTGTCAAAATTGAAAATTCGACGACAGTAAAATCGCCACAATATATGAGACAGAATCGTAACTGTTCCCAAAAAAATGCGAAGTGAAACTGCAAAAACACTCAAATAAACTTGCAGGAAAGAGCAGAAACTTTCTAAAAAACGGGCGGTAAATCTCGAAAAGCCTATGAGTAGAGAAAATTTTAAATAGTTTTATATGAAGAAATTAGTAAGCATTTTTGCTCTTTTTGCGACGATTACTTTATTGCAATCGTGCGGTTCTCTTATGCCGAGTAGTTTTGTTAGAGCAACTGACGGTGGTACTTGGAGTTCAATTTTCATTCGTGAAGATTTAACTTTCGATAAGGCGTTCAATGAAGTCCTTGATGTTGTTGCCAAACGCTTTGAAATGGATATGATAAACAAAGAAAGCGGTTATGGTCGCACAAATTGGATTTATACTTGGAATACTAAGGGGCAATATACCCAAAAGTATCGTACCCGCGTAATTTTCAAGTTTTCTGCCGACAGGACAAAAGTTGATGTTAAAACAGAGGCTGAATTTGGTGGCGAACCTCAATGGATAAAAGGTTTTGATACAAGGCTTTTGCAAACGATGAAACAGGACATTTCAGGTGTTGTAGGCAGAACTGTTATGTAAATCAATACTTTTACGTCCGCGATTAATTAGCGGATACATAAAAACAGCAAAATTTAAAAACAATTTCGCTGTTTTTTTGTTTGTCTATTCGTTTTTGTATTCTGTGAAAATATTGTAATTTTGCCGTATCGAATAACGGAATAAGAAATATGGAAATACAACATAGAAACGAAAATGAGTTTAACGAAATTCTTGCTATCATTCAGCAAGCAAGAGAACGAGCATTCAGAGCCGTCAATCACGAACTTATTTCAATGTATTGGGAAATAGGCAAATATGTGAGTGAAAAAGTGAGAATAAATGCTTGGGGAAAATCTATTGTGAACGAGTTCTCAAATTTTGTTCAAGAGAGATATATTGGGATAAAAGGTTTTTCTTCGCAGAATATTTGGCGAATGAAACAATTTTACGAAACCTATAAAGACAATGAAAAACTCTCGGCACTGCCGAGAGAAATTAGTTGGACAAACAATGTGCTGATAATGACAAGTGCCAAATCGGACGAAGCAAGGGAATTTTACTTGACTTTAACGGCAAAAAACAACTATTCGTCACGCGAACTTGAACGACAGTTAGACAGTATGCTTTTTGAGCGGACAATGATTTCTGACGAGAAAAATAAACTCCTTATTGCGAAAAACAATTCTCTCGGCACGCTGAGAGACAATTATACACTTGAATTTCTCAATCTTCCGAAAATTCATAAAGAATCAGAACTGCGTGAGGCTAACCTGCCGTCTATCAGAACAATATTAAAATGTGGCGGGGTACTGTCTGAAACAAAACCCTACACAGACGAACAACTCATAGATATTCCTAACTCGGAAGAAAAACTTGTGAATATTTATTGGATTGACTTATAAACTTTATCAAAAAACAAAATTAATATGGACACATTATTATTATCCGCGATTATTGGAGTTGCAGCAGGAACTATTGACATTATTCCCATGGTGATTCAAAAATTGGACAAGCGAGCAACTATTTCCGCTTTTCTGCAATACTTTTTCGTGTCAATTATCATTGTGAATATTGACTTGCCTCATATTGTTTGGTGGTTACAAGGTGGTTTGATTTCTGTGGCGTTTGCTTTACCTGTTGTAGTTTTAGTTTCGGCACAGGACAAGAAAGCCGTACCGATTATTCTGACAATGGCTGCAATTTTGGGAACACTGATTGGCGTTGCGGGACATTATTTGACGTAAAGAGGAGGAAAAAATGCCAGCGCTTAACGAGCGGTTTCACGCAAGCGGGGGTGTATGCCCGCAGACAGTTTTGTGGGAATTTGGAAGTTTGTCGCCCGCCCGAATCTTTGTGGAACCCCCGCCTGCGTGAAACCGCCACCACGAAATAAGGTAGAAATTAATCATAATCTTATTCTTACAATGCAGACGAATATCTAATTCGTATTGAGGTAGCAATCAAAGGTAAAGATGTTAAATAATTTTAAAAATAAGTACCATGTATTGCATGGTATTATAATTGTCTTTATCTTTGTCGCGATATTCAAAGAGTTTATCGTAAAATAAACATAAAAACACAGATATATGAATGCAGACAACGTAAAATCACAAATGCGAAAAGGAATATTGGAATACTGTATTCTTTTGATTTTGGATAGTGAGCCGGCATACGCGTCGGATATCATTCGGGTCTTGCAGGAAGCTCATCTCATCGTAGTGGAAGGCACCCTGTACCCTCTTCTCACGCGCTTGAAAAACATGGAGTTATTGAGTTACCAATGGATCGAATCGACTCAAGGACCTCCGCGCAAATATTACAAACTAACACCGGCAGGCGAAGCTTTTTTGAAAGAATTAGGTGCTGCCTGGGAGGAAATCAGCGAAACAATTAATCATTTAAAAAAATTATAGAACTTAATAAATTACATTCCGATGAAAAAAACACTTACAATCAATCTCAACGGCAGAGTATTCAATATTGACGAAGATGCCTATCAATTATTAGACAAGTACTTGCGAAATCTTCGCATCTATTTTCGCAAAGAAGAAGGGAGTTCCGAAATTTTAGCGGATTTCGAAGCCCGAATCGAAGAATTACTCGGCGACCGTGTGCGTCTGGGTTATACTGTGATAACCCTGTCCGAAGTCGAGAAAGTCATCGCCCAAATGGGACGCCCCGGCGATTTTGGAGAGAGTGAAGCCGAAACGCCGGAAGAAAAAAGCGCCGGGTATAACGAGGAAGAGCATAAAACAAAAAAGAAATTCTATCGTAATCCCGATGATAAAATGCTTGCCGGTTTATGTTCCGGATTAGCCGCCTACTTTGGATGGAATGTAGTGGTTGTCCGCCTCATTGCGGTTATTTTGATTCCTATCAGTTCGCTTTGGATAGTTTTGGCTTATCTGGTTTGCTGGTTGGTTATTCCAGAAGCAACTACAGCCGAACAAAAATTAGAAATGCAAGGCAAGCCGATTACCGTCGAAAATATCGGAAAAACGGTGGCCGCCGGTATGGAAGATTTGAGAAAAACAGCCACCAACAGCGGATGCCTAACATCGTTTTTGAGTTTTATCGTTGCCGTTTTTAAAGTATGTTTGGTAGGTTTGGGCGTTTTAATCGGCATTCCTTTAGTTTTTGCTTTAGTAATAGTTGTCATTGTGCTGTTCGCAACCTTATTAGGTGTCGGAACCGGAGTTTTGGGCGGATTGATTCCCTGGTCGAACCACTCCTTCCTATTTGTCGATCATCCGGCATTGGCTACGGTATGCGGCTGTCTTATCATCGGTATTCCCTTGGTAGCGTTGGTTTATACACTTATCTCCCACCTGTTGAAATTAAAACCGGTACATCCGGGTGTAAAGTGGGCAGGTATTATTCTTTGGATTGCGGCAATCATTGCTTTGCCGTTTTCCAGATTCAAAGCCGATTGGAAAAATTTCCCTCGCTCCGGATGGGAATGGAACTGGACAACGGATGATGATTGCTCCGATATGCGCGGTAATGGAATTATTGCCGACCGCATCGAGACTTTGCCCTCCGTTCAATTTATCGAAATGGAAAAACACTTAATAGGTAATCTTCAAATCGAACAGGTATCCGGTGATTCGGCTTCTGTGTTAATCAATGGCGATTCCAATCTGATTGATAAGGTAAAAATCAACATGAAAGACGGCAAAACCCTGTTGTTATCCACAGTCAATCATTCCCTGTTTAGATCGGCTACTCCTTTGATTATTCGAATCCAAACACCTGATCCTAAAAAAATAAAAGTTCTTTCAGTGGGGAATGTGAATATCCCAAACGCTTTGCGCGTTCCTGAATTAACCATTCACATGGAAGGAGCAGGTAAGGTAATCGCCGACAGTCTGTATGTGGATGTATTAAAAGTCAGGAACGATGGTGTCGGATCGGTAACATTAGCCGGAGTGGCTCGAAATACGAATTTGGATATCAACGGCGTGGGAGGCATTCACGCTTTGGAATTAGCATCCGATTCGGTAAACGCTCGGGTAAATGGCGTCGGTTCCATCAAATGCAATCCGATAGAATATTTGCAGGGCTATGTGAATGGAGTCGGCAGTATTTCGTATAAATCGGAACCGAAATCCAAGAGTACAAGCATCAATGGAGTGGGAAAAATAAAAAAGGATTAACCCATGGCAATTATAAAATCGGTACGGGGATTCACCCCAAAAATCGGAGAGAACGTATATTTAGCAGATAATGCCGCCGTCATCGGCGATGTAGTAATCGGAGATGATTGCAGTATTTGGTTTGGCGCGGTATTGCGGGGCGATGTCAATTCGATTCGCGTTGGAAACAGAGTAAATATTCAAGACGGGGCGGTCGTTCACACGCTCTACAAAAAATCGGTATCCGAAATCGGCGATGATGTATCCATCGGACACAATGTGATAGTGCACGGTGCAAAAATCGAAAACGGCGCATTAATCGGAATGGGAGCTGTATTGTTAGACAATGCCATAGTTGGCGAAGGCGCTTTGGTGGCTGCCGGATCGGTTGTGTTGAGCGGCACTCATGTCGAACCCGGAAGCCTTTATGCCGGTATGCCTGCTAAGTTTATTAAAAAATTAGATCCCGAACAATCGAAAGAAATCAACCAAAGGACTGCAAAAGACTATTTGATGTATGCCGATTGGTATAAGTAATAGTAATTACAGATTAGTTGTGCTTATAATTCAAATGTCGATTTTTCGGGAAATGTTTCGTCAATAAATTTTGCTTTATCGGCGAAACTGTGCGGAGTATCGTTTATCGTAAAAAGCGTTGGGCGATATATTTTCAAAAACTTTATTGTCTGCCACAGTTTGTCGAAGCAATCGTATTTTACAAAACCGAAAACTGTCGCAAAAAGCCATATCTTTTCACGAAAAATCCGTCGAAACACACTGTCTTTTTGAAGGTTATAAACAATCCGCCTGTTGCCTGTGCGCCAATTCAAAACCAGCGTGTTGCGTCCTTGCAGATCATCAAGAAGCGAAAAAACCAATCGTTGAATATTTTCGCTTCCTCTGAATGTGGTTGCGGTTGTAGCCAAAAATTCTTCTTCGTATCTTTCAAAATTTTCTTTCAAAAACGATTTTCTCATCGGCTCTATCGCGTGTTTGAAAGTTACATTGTATTTTTTACCCGTTTTTTGAAAAATAAAAAATATCACGTTGTGCATAAATCTTTGCCCAAGACGGTTTTTTACCGTTTTAACGCTTGGTTTTTTGAATTTATTCCTTTGGTTTCGCTCTTTAATTTGTACAATCGGATTTTCTTTTTCGTCAAAAAAGAAAGCGGGTGTGAGCGGCTTTCCGAAAAACATATCGTCGTTTGCAAACAAAAAATGTTCCGATAAATTCGGAATTTTGTGTAGAAACAGTTCTATGCACGAAGAATTAAATGTCGGAAGATATTTTTCCGGAATAATTTTCTTATGGTCGATTATCGTTATTTTCGGATTTTGCAAATCCAGCCACTTCGGCGTTTGTTCGTCTGTAACAATAAAAATATGATTTATCCAAGGGATAAACTTTTCAACACTGCGAAGAGAGTATTTTAACTCGTCATGATCATTCCAACGTTTTGCGGAAACAGCTGTTTTTGAAAGCGTTCGACCGAGCGATTGTAATGCGGCATTCTTTTTTGCCAGCCATTTTTCATCGCTTCCGTCCACCCAAAGATACACTAAATCTATCTTCATATTCCCAACTCTTTAAATCGATCAGGGATTTTCACAATCCACCGTATCCCAAGCATACTCGGTTTATTCCAAGCATAAATCGGGCGGAAAATGGTTTGAATTATGCGGGCAATACCAAACGATTTATCGCCCTCAATCGCCCTTCCTTTCGAAATGGAATCAATCACGCGGAAACGCGCTCGTTTGTAATGCGCTTGCTCACCCCTTGCAATAACATCTTGTGAATTGAACTTTTCCACCAATGCATCATAATCAATATTTCCCAAGTGAAAAAGATATAAATTTTTATCTATGTGAAAATTATGACCATTTACACGATGAAATCCACGACCCCATCGAACGGGTTTTGCAATAAGGTTTGTTTTTGTGAAACGTGAATTTACCAGCGCGTAATTACGTTGCTGCAAAATTGGTTTTGTCTTGTCAAGCGGCAATTCTTCCTTCAAATGCTGACCTACATCCAATCCGAATGCCGAAACAGAAGTATTGATTTTAAGTGAAGAAAGGTATTCCGGTAACGTTTTGCCGGTTTTCGGATCAACTGTCAAAAATTCATCGGCATCGCAACCAATAATCAAATCGTATTTTTGAAACAATTCTTTTGCTCTGTCCGACAAAAAACTAAGTCGTTTTTTTTCGGCATCCACCACATAATTCCCTTGTTTTTCAACGATTTCTACGTTTGCTTTTCCTGCGCCGCTTGGTGCTTTTTGGTCCAAGCCATCTAAGTAGATATACAAATTTTCTTCACCAAATTGCTTGCCGTAGTATTCCACCCAACGATTCAGAAAAAAATCATCGTTGCGTGCCATCGTAATCACTGCAATTTTTTTAGTTTTACTCATCTAATTTTTGTGCATATTTAAACCTGTTATGCGTCCACAAATACAATTCCGGTTGGCGGCGAATGGTTTGTTCCAGATGCCTGTAATAAATATCCGTCAGTTCGAAATCGGGCAGCGACTTCGGATCGTCGTGAAGCCGGACAAAAGTAGCCTCGAAGTAACCTCTTTTTATGCGCCGGACATCTAAATACCAAGCCTCGAAATCGTAGCGTTTGGTAATCTTTTCGGCGCCGATAAAAGCCGGTGTGCAATGATGCAAAAAAGGCACATAATGCTGAATCTGCGATTTGCGAGGCGATTGGTCGGCAACATAACAGGTAAGCGATGCAACGTTATTTTTAACCTGATTATCAATCCAACGCAAAGTTTGATTCATTTCGACACAAACGCTTCCCATACGCTCACGATTGTAGATCAACAATTTATCAACATTCTTATTGTGCAATGCTTTATAAACCTGACCGGCAACTATTTTATTTTCCCGATTCAAATGCATACCCAAGGAACTTACCCACTCCCAATTACCATGATGCGACATGTATAGCGAAACCGATTTCCCTTGTTGCAACACTTCACTCAGGACTTCTATATTGGTAAAATACATACGTTTTGCCATTTCTTTTTTGGAAAACGACATAAGTTTGGACATTTCGAGCATGAGGTCGATAAAAAAACGGTAAAAACGTTTTTCTATGGCCACAATTTCTTTTTCGCTTTTCTCGGGAAACGATTCAGTCAGATTTTTACGTGCAACTTTCCGACGATACCTGACAAAATAATACAGCAGATAAAAAATGCCGTCCGATAAAACGTACATCATCCACAAAGGAATGCAAGACAGAATTCGCCACGCCCATTGAAGCAAGTTGTAACTCATACCCATTCAATAAATTTAATCGTTAATTGCTATAATTCGTTAATCGCTTTCTTTAATCGACGAATTACTTCCTCCTTCCCGAGTATTTCCGTAATATCGAAAATATGCGGACCTTTCGATTCGCCAACCAAAGCCAACCGGAATGCGTTCATAATATCGCCTAAATGGTATTCTTTTTCGGTAATCCATGATTTGACGATTTCTTCCGTGTTATGAGCAGAGAAATCGTTGATAGATAAAAGTAGATCGGCAAGTTCGGTGAGATGGGCAGGAGTTTCCGGTTTCCAGCGTTTTGCAACTGTTTTTTCATCATATTTCTCAGGAGCGATAAAAAAGAATGATAATTGATCCCAAAGTTCGTGAATATAATTGATTCGCGTTTTTACCAAGCCAACGATTTTTACCAGGGTTTCGTCATTGCGAACTGCAAGGAACGAAGCAGGAAGCAATCCGGTAGTTTGATATGCAGTTTGGATTGCTTCGCTACGCTCGCAATGATGTGTCTTAAACTTCTCTTCCAAAACAGGCAAAAACAATTCGGCAATTTCTTCATCCGATTTCAACTGAATGTACTGATGGTTGAACCATTCGCCTTTCTTATAATCGAATTTAGCTCCGCTTTTGCTGCATTTCTCCAACGAAAAAAGGGCGATTAACTCGTCGGTGGATAAAATTTCGCGGGCGGCGCCGGGGTTCCAACCTAAGAGAGCCAGAAAGTTGAGCACTGCCTCCGGCAAATAACCTTTCTCGCGGTAACCCGAAGAAATTTCACCGCTTGCTGGGTCTTGCCATTGCAACGGGAAAACGGGAAATCCCAATCGGTCGCCATCACGTTTACTCAATTTTCCGTTGCCTTCCGGTTTCAACAAAAGCGGCAGATGAGCAAATTGAGGCATGGTATCTTCCCAACCAAAATAATTATACAAAATAACATGCAAAGGAGCTGAAGGCAACCATTCTTCCCCACGAATTACATGAGTAATCTCCATCAAATGGTCGTCCACTATATTAGCCAAATGATAAGTGGGCAATCCATCGGACGATTTGAAAAGCACTTTATCGTCCAAAATAGAAGAATTTACCATTACTTCTCCACGTATCACATCGTTGACAACAATGGGGCGGTCGGGTTCGATTTTGATTCGCACCACATACTGCCAGCCCGAAGCGATGCGTTTATCTGTTTCTTCTTTCGACAGGGTCAACGAATTGGTCATCGTCATTCGCGTAGAGGCATCGTATTGAAAATTGGGAATTTCGGCGCGTTTTGCCTCCAATGCTTCGGGTGTGTCGAATGCGATGTAAGCCAAACCTTTTTCTAAAAGTTGGTCAACATACTCTTTGTAAATGGCTTTCCGTTCCGACTGACGGTAGGGCCCGTATTCGCCACCCACGTGAGGTCCTTCATCAAAAGGGATATTCAACCATCGGAACGAATCAATAATATATTCTTCCGCTCCGGAAACAAACCGCCCGGCATCGGTATCTTCGATCCGCAAAATCAGTTTTCCACCGTGTTTTTTAGCAAACAAATAATTGTATAAAGCCGTCCGAACACCGCCAATGTGCAGCGGACCGGTAGGGCTTGGGGCAAATCGTACGCGTATCATAAATCTGTTGTCAAAACACAAAAGTACAACTTTTTTTTGAAACAGTCCTTGGTTAGTTACAAAACCGATATATTATTTATCTTTTACTACTTTCGTTACACATTTTCCGGAACGCAATACATACACGCCCTTCGGAAATATATCTTCAAGAATTGTACGTTCGCCTACAACAACCAGCTGTTCGGTAAATTTACGACCAGCAACGTCGAATATCGAAACATTGGCACGACTCCCCTGCTGATCTCGGAGGTAGAGTACTACGATCATTTGTCCGTCTTCGTCGGTATAAGCCAGCAGACCGTCGCCGTCGATTTCCGTATCCGAAGCATTGGAAATACTGCGGAAAACGATGCTGAAACGATCGGTAACCCGCGTGCTGCTCGCAGTGAAGTTGTAATCGCCGCTGCGAAGGTCAAATTCTACCTTGCGCCACTTGTCAATTAAAAACACATCCAATTCATTCAAATTCAATATTTCTTTTGCACGAAAACTGAAAGCGCCGCCTTCATCCGCCTGAAGACCAAGAGCAACTTCCGTGCTGTCTGCAATTTCGGAAAGACCGTTGATGACCAATTCACGGGTAGAGGAAACAGGTAAGGTGAATATTTCGACTCCTTGATTGATAAACCATTTGTCGCTATCGTATGTATCAAACTCTTTCTTTGCCGCGGGATCGGCATATATAAGTGTTTCGTCTGTCCTTACGCCATTATTAACGGCAAGGCGCAACAAGGGACGAGTTTCCGTATTTTGAACGCCTGCCGATTTTAACACATTGCTGCCATGATCGGCATGAGCGCGGCGATCGTTTTTAAAAGTAAGCGTACCTGAACTTTTCCCGTCCAAAACCCTTACCCAAAACGCCTGCATCGGCGGAACATATCCCAAAGAATAAGAACCGGTAGGAGTGGCATCTTCATAGCCCGGCATTACCGCCACAGCACCCGAAGCATTGTACGACCAAAATTCGTAAATACTGTTTTTCACAACGGTACGATACCAAATTGTACTGTAAAGATTGGCATCCGAAGCTGCCGTTTCCGTCCATCGCCAATACGATGGGAACGGATTACCGACAAGGTTGTAACCAAGTTTAGGATCTGCAAGGTTGGTACGGGTTAATGTTGGCGATGTCCGGTCGCCATCATTGTATATTCCCGAAAATTTAACGGCAATGTCGCTACTTGCAGAAAAAATCGTATAACCCTGACCGATGGTCAAGCCGTCGCCCGATTTCCATCCCGGAACTGTTTCATCGTACCATTCTATCCGGTCGTTGACTGCCGTCAAAGTTCCGCCCGACTTTAAAGGACTGCTCACATACCAGTTGCGTCCTTTGGTAAGCAAATGTTCTACATTCTGCTGTGTTGCATTCATTGTTCCGAAATTAAGGAAAGAAGCATCGTCTTTCAGGGTAAACACATTGGCATCAAGCGTTTTTCCTGTCCCTATCGAATAGGCTTTCCCCGGATAGACCGTTATGCTGTCCATCATTTGACGGTATGGGAAAGTTGTTGCATTGTTTTCATCAACTGCTCCCGCCAAATCAATATCCTGCAAGCAGTTTGCCATGATGTGAATTTTTGCATTCGGGTAAGGAATGATACTGTCGTTGGTATGTTTGTCCCAATTGGTATGAGCGCTCCACACGCCGTTTCTGATAAATTTTACCGGAAAATAAGTAAAGCGGTTGAAAAATTCACTCCATTCCGAACCGTTAAATATCTTTATACTGCCATGTCGCGCATAATCGGACGGTCCGGTTATACAAACAAGAGAGTCGCCCTGAACATAAAGAATTTCTGCCGGTACGCCGCAAAGAATAACTTCCTTGTCAAAAAACCCCGGCGTTGCCATAAAACCGCTTCCTTTGATTGTAATTGTATCGCCACCGGTTACGGGAGCATAATGGGGCGATATACCGGTAATGCTCATCGAACTGTATAAGTATTCGGTATCGTAACTAAAAAAGCCGCAGTCGGTAATAATCGTTACAGTAACAAGACCCGAAGGATGAGGCGGCGGGATACAGGTAATCGTGTCGGCATCAAGCCGATTAATCGCTTCTATGGTTACAATGCTGGCCGGTGATAAGCCAAACAGTACCTGTTGAACCGTACCAAATTCGGTTCCGGTAATCGTTACTACCCCGTTAGGATCGACAGGGAAAGTTGGAAGAGCGTCATTCTCCGTGAAAGTTCCGCCGGTAACAGGTCCTTCTAACGGAGTTACATCCAATATCTTAGTTGTTATAACATTAATATAGACCTCATCGAAATACGTACCGTAAGGAGGAGGCAATTCGGACAGCCAAAGCGGATTTCCTGTTCCGGTTATTGCATCGCTGAAATCGCTTACATAATAATAAACAGGAATTGCCGGATTAACCGTAAAGGTAAAAGTAGTATCTACGGAGTTATAAACACAATCGCTTTCTCTGATAATTCTGTCTGTATTGTAATTTAATATCTCAAACTGATAGGGAGAAATGCCACCGGTTATTTTTATACGAATAGGAGTTGATGCTCCTGCACAGACAAGTGTGTCCGGAGTAAGAAAGTTTATTTGGGGCAGATCAACAAGCAGTATCCTGAAACGGGTAGGCAGCGAGCGACAACCGTATTCATCGGCTTTTACTATCCAATAGATGCTATCGACCGGTTCCGTTAGATCGAGCGCAATAGGAGCAGGATTTATTATGCTAACTCCATCTTCGGCATCTGTTTCGGTAAAATACCATTCCAAATGCGAGTCGCCCAAATCGAAACCAAAGTAACTTTCGTAGTTGAGCATACCGCTTGGTTGCACATACCCTACAATGCTGTCGATAGGAAGTTCTTCTCCATCCGGAGAAATATTTACGATTACTGGAACGGGGCGGCTTTCGCAACTATCGGGAATGGTAATAGTAGCCCAATAAACTTGCTTCGGGTGTGGAAGATTTTGCCAGAAATTAGCCATTTTGTTGTCAGGATGATTGTAGTAAGTTTCCAGTCCATCCGGATCACTTTCGTATGTGCTAAAGTCGGGTGCACAAGGCACAGGATCTCCACCGGAACGAACGAATTGAGTCATTTCTTCGTCTTCATACCACTTTATTTGTTCAATCAGAATATCCGCTCCTACGCTGTTTACTACTAACGAGTCCCATACGATGTGATTCACAAAATAAGTACCAGCGGGATTCCACGGAGTAAGAATGTTACCGCAATTAGCCGTACTCTCATCAGGATCTCCGATTTCTTTTTCATCAATAAGACAAATTCCATCGAAATCCCAACGAATCGTGGGTTTCTGAGTACGAGGTGTTACGGTAATTTCAACAAACGCACTGCATATTTCATCGGTAGTAGCAACAGTAATCGTAAGTTCTCCGCTCTTACCCTCTGCGGAATAAATAATTCCGTCGTCAACATAGGCCACAGTCTCGTCGGAACTTGTATATTTCAGGCTCGAATTGTAATTCTGAATATGCAAAGTGTCGCCGCTGCAAACAGTATTGCTTGCAAGAATTATTTCAAGATGTTCGATAATATTGACCGTTACGGGATCCGAATAACCCGTTCCACACTGATTGGTTACAAAATATCTTAACTTTTTCCCGTTGTCGGCTACAGTGAGCGGAAGATCGATCGATCCGGTATAAGTCTCGGTTTCTACGCCGGTTTCTAATTCCCATCCTTCAGTGATGTGCGTTCCATTATTTAAATTATAAATTGGCGAAGCAGGAAGATCCGAAGTCTCACAAGCCGAGACAGGTGTTATATTGTTAACCGTTGGTTTAGCAAGCACCAACAAATGTGCATCACTTCTATATGGTGCCGGATTTTTTGGGTTTTTAGAAAAACAGTTTGAATTAGCATCCGCATCGGTTACATAAATTTGATAATCGTAAGAAGTACTACCATTATACGCAGCCTGCATCGGAATACGAAGGTAGCCTTCGGGATCAAAGCCTGTCTCATTGCCATTGTAAGGAGTATTCAAAGAAATTCCTTCCGGAAGAGAGAATCCTGTAACTCCATGAATCTTAAACGGGGGTGTTCCTGTAAATTGAATAACTAATTCGTAATCGCTTCCGTCGCATATTTCATCAACGATTGTTTCGCTCGGCATTTCTTCTATCCAAAATTTGACGGGTTCCACCACAGTAACAGTAACAGGAAAAGGAGGGGTCATACAATCATTCAACTCCCCCACTTGATCTAAACGGATTGCCCAATACCCATAATTGCCTAACACACTCAAGTCGAGCGGATTATTATTCAGCATATTATTCAAATACATATCCAGTGAAGGAAGCGATCCGATATCTTCGTGATAGAAGAGATAGTAATCTCGCGCTTCTTCCTCAGTATGGAACCACAGCAAATCCTGATATTCGTCTATCTCAACGCCTCCATCATTAACAACATCACGCCAGGAGATTGTTTCGCTAATCGTATAAAAGGTTTGGCACACAGGCAACGGTTCGAAAGGCGAGGTATTGTCGATAGATACTCTGACCATCAGTCTTGGAGGAGCTCCGCATTGGAAGACGCCGCCTTCAAGACTTACCCAATAGGTTTCCCCAGCGTGTGACTCATTTTGCCAAAAAGGCTGAAGAGGCAGCGGGCTCAAAGTTCCGGCATAGGTAGTAAGAGCGCCGTTCTCTTTCAAGACATTTCCTCCGGTCGAGGCATCCCACCAGGTAAGATCGTCTTTATCGAATCCGACCGGAACAGAAACAATATCATCCCATTCGATGTAATTGGAAAAGTAATTTCCAATATGGTTGGTGCTGTCGGGCTCCCATGTTCCAGGAAGTACAGGAGGGGTATTAAGCGACGGTCCTTGCACTGTACTAGATCCATCTGTCCACCACCATATTTCGTCATCAAAACTTTCGTCGATAGTACAAACACCATTGTAGGTCCAAAAGATTTTGGGCATATTGGAAGTGGAAGTTCCAACATTTAACACGAGATTGTTCGATTGCATACTTCCCGTTCCCATACCGGTATATACAACAGAGGTAGCGCCGGGTGCAATTCCACTTAAATCATATTTGGCAATCACATAGTAAGTGCCACTATCGTAGGCTCCGACAGCCACCGGAATATGGTAAGAATAAGAATTGGATTGGTTTAACTCACCCAGTTTGTTACTGCCTTTCCAGAGTTCGTATATTACGCCGTATGGCACAGGATCTTCGACGTACAAAGTAAACGGATCGCCTGTACAAACATTTGTCGGACCTTTAAGAACCGGAGTAAAAGCATCAAGCGTAAAATCGAAAGTGATTCCTACGCGGCCGTTGGCGCCGGGGAGACCATCAAAAGTAAAAATAGTATTGGTGGTAGCTTGATTGGATATTTTCCATGCTCCGGGTGCACCTCCTCCGGGAATAGTAGGATCTGTATCAAGGATCAAGTTCTGCTCAGCCGGATTTATAGCAAAGGTGCCGGCTCCGTGATTAAGTCCGATATGAGCGTTTGTAGTCGCATTACCCCCTCCATTTGCAGCGCCTCCACCGTAACCCGGGGTTACCGAACGTACTCCTCCTGCATTTACAAAAGACGCTAAAGCACCATTCGCTCCCCAATGGCTTGGATTAGCACTGCCTCCTTGACCTCCTTGACCATTATTTCCTGACGCATTCGCTACAGTATAAATGAAATTTGAGTTAACAGTAACCGTTATACCCACTCCACCGGTACCTCCGAAAGCAGAAATAGGTGTACCTCCTGCCGTTATACTCGAAGTTCCGCCGGTACCTCCACGATTGGCGATGCCACTCGTACTTAAACCACCGGCACCCCCTTTACCCACTATTATACTAAGCGTTCCAGAAACACCTGATACGAAATTGTATGCACCTCCACCACCTCCGGCAGCAGCCGCTCCGAAATTACCGTTACCACTAATGTAATTGACGTAAAAGCCACCTCCACCACCTCCGGCGCCCCATACTTGCCCATTTACATTGGTTGCGGTAGCAGGAACAACAAAGGGATAACCACCCGGATATTGAACGCTTAGAGTGTTCGGATTGTCGTAAGTTATAGTCATTGATACGGGCACTGCCTGCCCCCACACTACCGCCCGTACCGCAAAAAGCAATACGGCAGAGAGGAAGTATCGGATGTATTTTGGCGTTTTCATTGTCTTCATTTTTTTATACAAAAAACGGTAAAACTCTTTTTATTGAATTTTACCGATTTGAAAAGTGTGTTTTTATATAATGTCGTTTCAATTTGAAATAAAATTCAAACCAAATTTTACATATCTTGGGAATTTGGTGTCGCTGCTTATCAGCGGCATTTTTTCGGTCATCGCTTGTGAAATAATCAAGCGGTCGTTGGGGTCGTTGTGTCCATCTACGGTTTCAAGTTTAGCAAGCGTCTGCAGATGTTCTTTGGAAACATACTTTACATTGAAACCCAATACATTTTCTGTTAAATCGAATATATCAAGCGATCGAAGATTTTTGTCGAGAATAACTCTTCCTTCTTGTATCAAATGAATAAATTCTTTTATGCTTTCGGAACTTACATAAATAAGGTTTTCATAATCAGACAATATCTCCTGAACATCATCAGAAATGCCGTGTTTATCATTTACAAATTGTATAAACACGTTCGTATCAATCAAGTATCTCATAAGTAATCATTTATTTACAGCTTTCCAATCCACAACCGTAAGGATTCCATTGGGATTGTTTAGCCTCCAAATGGCTGCTTTCGAAAGCCTTTTAGGTTCTTGGCTCTGTGTTTCGACTACTTGTGTTTTCGATTTGGTCTCTTTTGTTTTTAATGTTGTTGTCATAATTGTTTAGTTTAAAAAATTTGATAACGCAAAGTTACAAAATAATTCGGAATTAAAGACACAGTTCAAAACCTTATTTCTAAAAGTTCCCTTAGTAGCAATGAGACAATCCAAACAATACTTTTTCTATCGGTAAAATTCAATACGTCAAAGAACGTTTTATCTTTTGTTCCCGTGCGCCCAACCAAGAGCGCACAGGATTGTAGTCTGCGGGGTCTATCCCGAAAAATATCAAGGGATATTAATAATAGGCTCAAACGGAGTAACCGTAATACCGAAGTTGATTTCAAATAAAGAAACGAAATCAATCGTTATCGCATATTGTTTATTCATTTGAAACTCATACCCGTCAGGAAGATAAACATAGGCTTTTTGACCTGTAAGATTTGCCACATTGTATGTTACTTCAAGCGCAAAGTCACCAGTGGTTACATCATCACCGGCATTAACGGTTACCTGCGGAAGCACCAACATTCCCTGCGTCATAGTGGTAACAAGTATTGGCGTGGATGTATTAGCAGGAATTGCTATGCCTGCTTCTGCAAGTACATAAGGATAATCATCAGGGGTGGTAGCAGTATTCCATATCCGACCCCCATCACCCAACGGCGCAATTGCTCCTGCTACCCCCCACACTGGTGTAGTACCCATGGTGGCAATAGCAAGTGTCCCTTCTGTATTCAGATTTCTAAGTGTCAGTCCTGTAATCGTAACAGTCTCTTTAAAGGTGCTGGTAGCCTTTACAAATATACGAGAAAGAGCATGTTGGAAATCAAGAGTTACATTAGGAGCATCATAAGTTGATGCTGTAAGCCCAGAGGTCATTCTCTCAACTGCTACCAAAAGATCTTCTTGAACAGTAGTTCCATCATAGCTTGCAAGAACATATTTAGGCACAATATAAGTGAGCTCCATACCGCCTGTGTACGTGAATGCGGTACTTACCGCAGGTTTCGCACTTACTGGTGAATAAGCAGCAAATCGTGCCTCAACAGCACCTGCTGTAAAATACCTTTTGGGGCTGTAGTCGAAATAATCAGTTCCGGCTACCCTGGCAACGGTTACACCATCTAAAATAACAGGATCACCAGCAGTATTGGCTGCGTCATCCGTACCAAAAACCACAAAAGCATCTACATCTTTTGTTTGAGTTGCCGTCGCCCTTAATTCGGGCGCACCACCTTGTACGCGAAATTCAATCGCTTTTCCCTTAGGAGCAATAGCCACTCCTTCATCATTCGAACATCCTGTCCACATTCCGGCTATCGCCAGAAGAGACAATCCTAAAAAAAGTTTTCTCATCTTCATACTCATAAAAATTAAAAATGTTAAAAAAATGTTTATTAAATCATCGTATTATTTGCCCCTAATCTCCTAAAAGAGATTTTTTTGCGCCCCTTTTAGAGGGTGGGGGGTGGTATATTCAATGTTATTTGCAAATTGTATTGTCTTCCTATTTTAAATGTAATATCAATCGGAATTAATTCTTTTACGGATGTAAGATACTGTTCATCGTCGCTCGTAAGCGAATAGCGATACACATCGTATTCCACAAAGATGGCTGCACCACTTGTTGCTTGCGGTATAACAAAAAGCCAATCGATGTTGTTTACCAAAGTGGTGTAGTCGTTTTCAATAGTTACCGCAGGTCCTATTAACCGAAAACGATAATTTGCCAAATCTGCCTGATTTACCCACTGTGTCGCATCAGGCAATGTCCCATTTTTTATATTAGGTAACCAGTCATCAATCGTCAATTCGCCGGCAGTATAAAGATTACGCAAATCTACTCGCACTACCTTGATGCGGCGGTAATCGTTGTAACCACCCACATTATTCGGATTTGCCGCTTTTGCCGACACACTTACTCGACTGAATGCATGATAGAAATTCATTCGCACCGTATCGTTAGGCGGTGTCGGCGGAGAGTTCTTGGTTTGCATCGCTACCAGCAAGTCTTCCTGAACCATTACTTTCGGCCGATCGCAGGGTTCGCCGGTTCCGCAAGGCGGAAGATCTCTATCGTCGGGCGACAGCATGGAATATTTGATTGTGGGCGGAATATCTTCCGTATCAAGTCCTTTAATCAAATTTTTAATTCCGGCAGGCGCATACGCGTAGAAATCAATGCGTCCTGTCTGGGGCCAGTATTTTTTGGGAGAATAATTCCAAAAATCTTTTCCCTGTTGAATTGCATATTCGGGTTTATAGACATACTGTTCTTTGAAGATTAACGGTCGATTTTCCTGTCCGCCGTCAATATGTATTCCATTTACTACAAAATCGGGAATAGTGGCGTATGTATTTACCGGAGCACGTAAAATGGTACTGCGCGCCGCGCCGCGTGTGCTTCCTGCTGTTGGCACATCTATTATCGGCCCCCAATCATCTACATTGACTACAAATCCGCTGCCTTGACATTCGGGACAGTCAGGCCCTTCACCATCGGGTATTACCAGACGATAGTCGTTGTAAACAATGATGTCGTAACCGCCATTTCGTTGCCGCCAAGCCAACTGTTCTTCCCACGTTCCTTTTTTCCCCATAGCACTGTCGATTTGTGCAGCAATGGTACTTTCCCATTGTCCGTGCCAATATCCCCACGAACCGCTGTAACGATTGTTTGCTTTACTGAGGGCTTCTACCGTAAGACGGAAAGTAAACCGATCTCTATCAAGCGGTCCGAGAGTAACGAATTTTCCGGTTACCCAGTCGCGAGTCCAGCCTACGAGTGTATCCGTATCCAACCAATTGGGATTTTTAGCAGCAAAGAGGGCTTTATCTTCTTCCGTCCAGCGCGAACTTGTTTGAGCATTTTCTATTTTTTCCACGCGCGAGAATAGTATGGTAGAGGGTGTTGACGCCAACGCATTGCTTGCCGGAAAATACGATCCCGACATACCGGATATGGCTCCGCTGTTGCCGGTCATGTGTTTGGCACCTATCACATCATACACCAAAAAAGTAAATTCCCTCAATATATTTTTAGGATAAAAATGCACGGTAATCGTTGAGCCTTTGGGCACAGGTGTCTTTGTATCTATCGTTTGAGATCGACTGTCGATGTAAAATTGATAGGGATAGGGTTCTGCTATTGTGGTTTCGCCACCAGGTAGCGGAGACACAAAAGTATTGTATGTACCCTGCATTGGGGTACTGTATATTTCAAAATCTTTTCGTGTACGATCGCTTCGAAATTTTAATGTAACGGGAGTATTAAAGTTCATACACATTACATCGAAAATATCGGCATGAAGTTTTTCGGGACCGCCGTAAACACCCACATCGGAAGCAATAAGACCATTTGATGCCGGATACCAATGCACAGTCATATCTTTGGGAAGTACCAGTCTATTGCTCGGAACACTATCCCAGTGAATGACAACATTGACAGAAACATTACCTTCCGAATGCAGGAAAAGTTCTTTGTGTTCGCAGGCGGCAAAACCCGTCAACAAAGCAATCAATCCAATACTGTATGTAATAATCCGTTTCAACTCATTTATTTCTAAAATTTGTATAATTACCTGCACCCAACAACCACACAAGCGATGCGCCCACGCGGGTAGGTCCTATATAATTTCTGTTATAGACGGTAGGGTTGTATTTGGGTTGGATTTCCCACTGCGTTTCTTCCACACAATAATTGTACTTGTAATATTTACCGTTCACATATCCGACAGCCAATCCCAATTCCAAATTAAACCGGCGGCTTATGGGGAAAGCGTAAGCATACGACAAACCTGCCGACCAACTTCGGCGACTTAACTCGCCCATGCCGTATTCGTCTTTAGGAAACAAACGGATATCGTAATTGCCTGTCATACCGTAAACGCCTATGGCATGTCCGTGTAGCGGATACGGCGACTTAACCCATTTGCGCAACTCAACACCTGCTACCTGAACACGATGAAACCATTGGTTTTGTACAGGACTGCCGAATACCCACCAACTACAGTTACCTTCTACTGCTACCGACCATTGCCTGCCAAGGTATAATTCGACCGTGAGGTTAGGCAAAAGCGCCGCATCGTAGAGCAAATTGGTTTTAAGTGCTACAAACAAGGGTTTTGGTAATGCAGCAAGCTTAGGCTCGTCAGGCTTATCAAGGAGTATGTATTGAGTATCGGTTATGTATATGGTATCTCTTAAAAACACAGTAATCGTATCCGAGATGCATATCGGCTCTACTGCTTCCGGAGAAGTTTCCGTATCAGTGCCGGAGGTTCTCTTAGGTCTGTCAGCACCGGGGATAATGCAGGTACCGTCTTTCATTTTCAGACAAATTGCCGCATACTGAAGTTTATCCCATATTTGTTTTTGGGTAAGCGGAGGACGTTCTGCACTCAGAATACTGTAACCCAGTCTATCGATGCCTATAATCTTAAACTTGACAGGAAAACTCTCGGCAAATTGCGGATGCGTCTGTCGTAAATAAGAACGCAATGCCATACAACGACTTAAAGCCAGTTTCAAGTTGTATTCCTCACTGGCTACAGGCGAACAGGATCCGATAATTTCAATGGTATCAAGGGCTTCAATTATTTGTTTTGATTGCACAAGTTCGTCAAGCGCATCGAGCATAATTTCGTTGCTGCTGTAATGGCGCATCAACAGGTACTTATCTATAGGGAAATGAAAAGCAGAAGGGTAATAACTACCTTTCCATACCGAAATATCTCTGTTGACATCAGCAGAAATACCGTTATAATCTACAATTACGACTGCGTTGTTGTTTGAATAGGATTTATTATTGCTCTTGAAGACGGAAAGTATGTCGCCGTTATCGGCTACCGTAATTCGCTGATTACCTATTGCAAAAGTAATATTCGCTTCATTTACAGTACTTTGAGCATACAAATTATGGCATAAACATAGCAAGCATACCCACAAAACCAGCTGTGCAATTTTTAGTTGTTTATGTTTGTTCATTTCAATACAACCGATCCAACTCAATAAATACGTGCACAATTCCAGCGCAAAGGTATAAAAAAAATTAAAACAATGGGGGGGTTTTGAAAAAAATGATTGAAAAATACTAAGAAACGTTAAATATCCTAAAAATACTTATCTCATCAGATTATTATCACCTAAAAATGTTTCAAAGTTCGCTATTATTCTTTCATCCCCCCATTTTTAAACAACCAACAAGCCGTTTGATAATAAGCAATAGCCTTAGCCAATAAAGAATTATTCATCGGAACAGGCGTCAGTTCGGTTTTTTCATGATTTAAAATATAGGTTTCTGCTTTTTGTTGTGGGCTGAGTATTAACAGACTGTCATTTTGCAAATAACCCAATTTTTGGTAAGTGCCCACAAACGCCCGCGGGTAGAAATCCTCGGACAAAACATTCTTGCCGAAGAAGTTGCTTTCGTAAGTCCAACCCAGCAAAGCAAATAAGGTAGGAAATACGTCAATCTGCGAACATTGTTTATCAATGGTATGGATGGCGTAATCTCCTTTCAGATTGTAAATCAGGCAGGGAATGTGGTATTTCGACACGTTGATTTCGTTTTTTCCCGCACTGCTGGCGCAATGGTCGGCAATTACAATCACTATCGTATTCTCAAACCAGGGTTTTTTCTGAATTTGGTTGATGAATTGCCCAAGCGCATAGTCGGTATATTTCACAGCGCCGCTGCGTCCCGAACCGGAAGGTACATCAATTTTTCCCTCCGGAAAAGTGTAAGGGGTATGGTTGGAGGTCGTCATCACAAATTGGAAAAACGGAGAATGACGGTTGTATTTCGCGTCGGCATCACGAATTGCCGCCGCATACAAATCTTCATCACAGATGCCCCAAGCATTTTCAAAACGAATTTCACTATCGGGAATGGTGGTGCGTTTTCCGGTAAATTTTTCGCCGACATTTACTTTCCGTCCTCGGTCGATGATGTCGAAACCGTTGTTGCCGAAAAAGGCGTTCATATCGTCGAAATAGCCGTCACCGCCATAAATAAAGGTCGATTGATAACCTTCATTCTTGAAAACGGTACCGATGTTGAACAGTTGGCGATTATTGGGGCGGCGAACGATGCTGTGTCCGGGCGTTGGCGGAATATTAAGCATCAGGGCTTCCATACCCCGAACCGTGCGAGTTCCCGTAGCATACAAATTAGTGAACAACAAACTGTTGCGAGCCAACGAATCTATACAAGGCGTAAGATTTTGCGTGTTCCCGAAATATTCCATAAAATCAGCGCTGAAACTTTCAATTGTTATTAGAATGATATTGGGTTTTTGTTGCAAACTGTCGGTTGAGCGAATTATGCGACGTATAGAATGAGGATTTGACAAAAATTCGACATCCGGTTCAGTCAGTTCGCCGCGCACGATATTAAAGATTTTTGCCTCATCTTCTCTTTGGTAAAAAGCGTAATAATCCAGTTCGTTGTTTTTGAGCGCGGCGAAAAACGAAAAAATACCGGCTTTGCTCAGTTCGTTCCGATAACGGTTCGTACTCGTTTCAGCGAAAGAAGTGGACAGGAAAAATGCAAACAACACCGCAGCGGCTATCAAAAATCCGCTGATTTTTAAACGATTGACGAAAGAGGTCTTCGAAGCAGAACTCCGTTGAAACAGTTTGAGTTTGTAAAACAAAACCATTACGCCGGCGGTAAGAGCCAACATCCCCGTAGTCAGAACAGGCAGCGGATACGACTGGTTAATATTGCTTACCACTTCGTAAGTATAGATCAGATAATCGACAGCTATAAAATTAAAACGTGTCTCAAATTCATCCCAAAACGGAAATTCGGCGAAGAAGGAAAATAGAACAATCATAATCGTCAGAAAAAAACCGATACAGGTTATCCAACGATTAACTGCTGTTTTAATGAATTTTTGGGGTAATACTAAAAGATAAAGCGCATAAGGCATACTGAAAAATACGGCTACTGCCGTATCGAAAACAAAGCCTTTCAGGTACAAAACCATGATATCGACAAAAGTTAAACCGGCTTGTGGAAACGACCACACTAAAAGGGCTGTACGAACAATAAACGAACTAATCCAAAAAAACAGAAAAAAGCCCCACAAAAGAGTGTATCTTGAATTTCGCATATTCAATCTGAATTTTAGATACAAAGATAGATTTTTTTGTTAATTTTGCGCTTATTTTTAACGATTTATAAGGGGAAATGAACAAAATCATTCAAAAGAAGATTCTTTCGGAAAATGTAGTCCAATTGGTAATAGAGGCTCCGCTGATTGCTAAAGCGCGGAAAGCCGGTCATTTTGTTATAGTGAAAGTTGGACAATACGGCGAACGCATTCCGCTCACCATTGCCGGTGCAGACACAGGGGCTGGTACCATTACGCTCATTATCCAGAAAGTGGGAAAATCTTCTGAAAAAATCACAGCACTAAATGAAGGCGACTTTATTACGGATTTGGTCGGTCCTTTGGGGAAAGCCACGCATATCGAAAAATTTGGAACCGTAGTTTGCGCTTGCGGAGGAGTAGGAACAGCGCCTATGCTTCCGATTGCAGAAGCTATGAAAGCCGCCAGTAATCGAGTGATTGTTGTTTTAGCGGCTCGCACCGAAGAGTTAATTATTCTGGAAGAAGAAATGCGCCAAGTCTCTGACAGGGTAGTGATTATGACCGACGACGGCTCGTATGGTCAAAAAGGATTGGTAACCAATGGAGTAGAACAAATCGTTCAGGAAGAGAAAGTTGATTTGTGCGTTACGATTGGTCCGGCTGTTATGATGAAATTTGTTTCCCTGTTGACTAAAAAATACGATATTCCAACCGTTGCCTCCCTCAATACCATTATGGTGGATGGCACGGGAATGTGTGGCGCCTGTCGGGTAACGGTGGGAGGAAAAACACGGTTTGTCTGTGTGGATGGTCCGGAATTTGATGCTCACCAAGTGGATTTTGATGAAATGATGACGCGATTAAATGCTTATAAAGATTATGAATGAGATTATAGAAAAACGCAACGAGCCCTGGCGCGAAGCCTTGCGCAAAGACCTGAAAAACAAAGACCGCATGACCATTCCCCGCGTTAAAATGCCGGAATTGGATGCGGAATATCGTAGCCGGAATTACGAAGAAGTGAATCAGGGTTTATCGTTGGAACAGGCGATAGAAGAATCCAAGCGTTGTTTGGATTGTCCGAACCCTGCCTGCATTACCGGTTGTCCGGTCGAAATTGATATTCCGGGTTTTATTAAAAATATTGAACGAAACGAAATACTGAAAGCCGCCACTGTCTTGAAAGCCACTTCCGCTTTACCGGCGGTCTGCGGCAGGGTTTGTCCGCAGGAAAAACAATGCGAAAGTCAATGCATTCGACTAAAAATGAACAGCGAATCGGTTGCTATCGGTCATTTGGAACGTTTTGCAGCCGATTATGCGATAGATCATAGTAAGGATAGCGAAATTAGTAACACCGTCATTGCGAGGGCGGATGCCCGAAGCAATCCAGTCAACAAAATCGCCGTCATCGGTTCCGGTCCGGCAGGATTGTCTTTTGCCGGCGATATGGCAAAATACGGTTACGACGTTACGGTTTTTGAAGCCTTGCACGAAATCGGCGGCGTATTGAAATACGGTATTCCCGAATTTCGCTTACCTAATGCCATTGTGGATGTGGAAATCAACAATCTCAAACAGTTAGGCGTAAAATTTATCACGAACTGCATTGTCGGTAAAACCATTTCGCAACAAGATTTGCTCGATGAAGGATTTAAAGGTATTTTTATCGCCAGCGGTGCCGGACTTCCCAACTTTATGGATATTCCGGGAGAAAATCTTTCGGGTGTTCTGTCGTCGAACGAATATTTGACGCGCGTCAATCTGATGGGCGCCAACCGCGAAGAAACCGATACGCCGGTTTTCTTTGGCAAAAACGTGGCTGTCATTGGCGGAGGCAATACCGCAATGGATTCTGTACGTACCGCACGACGATTGGGAGCCGAAAAAGCGATGATTATTTATCGCCGATCGGAAGAAGAAATGCCGGCACGGTTGGAAGAAGTGCATCACGCAAAAGAAGAGGGCGTCATCTTTATGAATCTTTATAATCCGATTGAGTATATCGGTGATGAAAAGGGGCGTGTCCGGCAAATGGTGTTACAAAAAATGACTTTGGGCGAGCCCGATGCTTCCGGACGGCGACGACCGGTCGAAATTCCCGGAGCAACCGAAACCATTGATGTTGATTTGGTGATTGTTGCCATCGGTGTATCACCCAACCCGCTTATTCCGGATACTTTTCAAGGATTGAACGTCAGTAAATGGGGTACGATTATCGTTAATCAAGATACCTTGCAAACCGATTTGCCGGAAATGTACGCCGGCGGCGATATCGTTCGAGGCGGAGCCACCGTTATTTTAGCAATGGGCGACGGACGCAAAGCGGCGAAGGCGATGCATGAGGCGATAAAGAAAGCCTTGTGGTCTTGATTTTTATTGCAGCCGCTTGGAATTCGGAAAATTTCATCTAATTTTGTATCCACTTAACCCAATATTGCAAAAATGAATTTTGTAGAAGAACTGAAATGGCGGGGTATGATTCATGATATGACACCCGGAACGGAAGAGCAATTTCAAAAAGAGATGACTTCGGCTTATTTGGGCATTGACCCGACTGCGGATTCTCTGCACATCGGACACTTAGTCGGCGTTATGATGCTTAAACATTTGCAGTTATCGGGACATCGCCCAATTGCCCTTGTGGGTGGAGCAACCGGTATGGTTGGCGACCCTTCGATGAAATCGCAAGAACGTAAATTGCTTGATGAAGACACATTGCGACACAATCAAAATGCACTCAAAGCTCAACTGGCGAAGTTTTTGGATTTTGAAACCGACCGGCCAAATAAAGCAATTATGGTTAATAATTACGATTGGATGAAAGATTATTCTTTCCTGAATTTCATTCGCGATATAGGCAAGCACATTACCGTTAATTATATGATGGCTAAAGATTCCGTAAAAAAACGCCTAAGTTCGGAATCGAACATTGGCCTATCGTTTACGGAATTTTCGTATCAATTATTACAAGGTTACGATTTCTTTCATTTGTATAAAGAGTACGGTTGCAAATTACAAATGGGCGGCTCCGACCAATGGGGAAATATTACCACCGGCACCGAACTCATTCGCAAAAAAGTGAATGGAGAGGCGTTTGCTTTGACCTGTCCGTTGATTACAAAAGCCGATGGCGGCAAATTCGGCAAAACCGAATCCGGAAATGTATGGTTGGATAAACGTTATACTTCTCCCTACAAATTTTATCAATTTTGGTTGAATGTGAGCGATGCGGATGCTGAAAAATACATCAAGATATTTACTGTATTAGCCAAAAATGAAATAGAGACATTGGTTGAAGAACAAAAGACAGCACCTCATTTGCGACCGCTTCAAAAACGTTTGGCACAGGAAGTTACAACTATGGTACATTCACTGGAAGATTATGACGCGGCAGTGGAAGCATCCAATATTCTTTTCGGCAATTCTACTTCCG
>Ga0209628_10000224_pt1 | contig 33447 bp, 18 predicted proteins | sample TergutCu122P4_FD_187285 | JGI IMG/M metagenome (GOLD analysis project Ga0209628, IMG submission 187285) | Cubitermes ugandensis P4 segment gut microbial communities from Kakamega Forest, Kenya - Cu122 P4 (SPAdes) (version 2) | ecosystem: Host-associated > Arthropoda: Insects > Digestive system...
GGGGATGGGGGCGTATGCCATACGCCCCTACGATCGCCATCGAAAACGGTGGGGGCATTGGTGCGCGGCTTTAAATCATCTGTCACCAAACGATTGGGGTTTTCACCTTGGCAACGAAATTATTACGAACACATCATTCGTGACGAAAAATCGTATCAAATAATATCCGAATACATACAAAACAATCCCGAAAAATGGATAAATGATATATTCAATCCCCTTAACACAAAAAATTTCTGAAGTTGCACCGATGTCTAACAAAAAGAATCCGCCCACCCCGACCAATGCAGCGATTATTTGCTTCCGCTTTTGATGAACGGACAGGTAAAGGTTGTCATTCCTAATGGAATGCAACCATTATGTGGGGTTACATCTTCCATAAGCGTGCTGACCGAATAAAAAAAAAATTTTTAAACTTCTTCTTTTTCAAAAAAGAAATGTATCGCTCCTTTCCACTGTGGCAGGTTCGGGCAAAACGATGACCGATTCGGGTATTTCGTTTTAAGTTGCATTACCCCGATAGCTTCCGGTTTTTTTTTACTGTATGGGTTGTTCTATGATATTTAAAACTTTTTCATAACTTTGCACCGATTTTTTCAATTAAAAGGTTATGATGACGAAAAAACAATATAAAACCGAACAGTTGGAAATGGTTAAAAAGGTCAGAAATAATTATGACCGGAATTAAAATAATTTGAACCTCACAAAAATCAACTCGCTTAAACAATGAAACTTCTGACCCCTATATCATTAATTATCAGCTTGCTTATATTTACACCAGATATAATTTCTCAGAACAGAATCAGCAACCAGGTTGCGCTGTTTCCGCAAGAAAAAATTCACTTGCATACGGACAGGTCGATGTATGTGCCGGGTGAAACCATCTGGTTTAAGGCATACGTGGTGGACGCCTTTTCCCATCAGTCGCCTACTCAAAGTATGTATGTGTATGTCGAACTTATTAATTCGTCCGATTCGTTGCTGTATCGCGTGATGGTTTGTCAGGATAAAAACGGACTTTTTTTTGGGCGTCTCTTTCTTGCCGACTATCTTCCGGAAGGAACTTATACGCTAAGGGCTTACACACGTTTTTTGGAAAATTTGGGGGATGATTATTTTTTCAAGAAACCTGTATGGATTACAAATTTTAAAAAAAATGTAACATCAGACGTCCCCCTGAACCCTTCAGAGGGGGAGTTGGGAGAGCTGGAGCTCTCCTTTTTCCCAGAGGGGGGGTATCTGACGGAAGGCGCTATCTGCCGAGTAGCCTTCAAAGCAGTGAACCAACAAGGGAGCTCTGTCCCTGTTACCGGTGAACTTATTGACGGGGAAGGGAACACAGTCACAGAGATAAATACCGTTTTTGCAGGGATGGGGTCGTTTGTTTTTAAACCGGAAGCAGGGGGTACTTATTTTTTACGGTGTAAAGACAGAAACCAGCAGGAAAAACAGTTCCGGCTGCCTCCGGCTGAGAAAACAATTTCGCTATGCGTCAGTTTCCAGGATAACCATATCATTTCTATCAACCGGTCGCCTGACATCCCGAAACAACCGCTGTTTCTGATGATTCACAACAAAGGACATGTGCTTCATTACGCAGCATGGGATCATAGTAGAACACGGATAGCCGTTTCTAACGAACAATTACCTTCGGGTATCAATCATATCCTGTTACTGAACGAAGATAATCACCCGATAAGCGAAAGGCTGATTTTTAATAAAAGTTTTGACCAGGCTAACCTCCTCTTTTCTTTAGATAAAACCGTCTATACTAAAAGAGAAAAAGTGATGTCCGAAATCCTTGTGACGGATACAGAAGGCGTCCCGCTTTCAGGTCATGTTTCGGTAGCCGTTACCGACAATAAGGATTTACCCGATGATACGTTGAATACGATAACGGCAAGTCTGCTAATCTCGTCCGAACTTAAGGGATATATCGAATCGCCAGGTTATTATCTTCAGGATAACTTGGATGCAGAATCTGCTTTGGAACATTTAATGCTCACACACGGCTGGCGAAGATATGATATTTCTGAAGTATTAAAGGGCAATTACCGACTGCCTTCCATCCAATATGAGGAATTTAAAGAGATAGTGGGTACGGTGAAAACTCGTACTACTGAGAAACCCGTCGTTAATGGGGAAGTATCGCTATTTTCCTCAGCGGCAGGTTCGGGCAAAACAGTGACCGATTCGGCGGGGGTTTTTCGTTTTCAGTTGCATTACCCCGATAGCGTCCGATTTTTTATTCATTCAAAAAACAGAATAAGACAACCTGCTACGATATTAACACTTCAACCGGAAACGTTTCCTTTACCGAAATCTATTCCGGTAAGTCTACCCGCTTATGAAAACACCGATAACAGAAATCAAATAAAATCATCTTTTATAGAAAAAGCCTCAAAACGAGCTATCTATGATGAAAAGATAAGGGAACTGCGATTAGAAGAAGTAATCGTTTTCGCCCCGAGAAAAACATCTAAAAGAGACGAAGCACGCACCGAGTTTTGGGCTAATGCGAGTTCGGATAGAACCTTCTACCGGGAACGTTTCTCCTTGGGAGGCGTTCCCAATGCTACCCAATTTAGGGCATTGATGGCGGGAAAGAGGTTCTCGCTTCTGTTTATCGACGGCATCGAACTGCCTTTGCCGGAAGATATTTTGGACCTCATTAGCGTGGATGATATTGAAAGTGTAGATTATTTCTCGAAATACAGCCCACGAACCGCTATCTTTGGGTCACATGGCGCTGATGGAGCTATCAGCATCACGACAAGGCGGGGAGAAAGAACTCACAACAATGATACTGAATATGCTGATTATGTCTCCTACATGCCGCTCGGTTATCAAAAACCCATTGAATTTTATACGCCTAATTACAAAGTACCTGACTATCGGACAACCATCTATTGGAAACCGGATGTCATCCTCTCCGACAAGGGTATCGCCGCCTTCGATTTTCATACGGCTGATTTTCCAACATCGTATTCCATAGTGATAGAGGGAATGACAACCAATGGAAAAATCATCCGAAAAATCGAAAAAATTGAAGTCAAATAAGTGATAACTTTCTTTGCTGAAGGTTTGAAAAAATTATAGTCGCTTCCCACGAAGTACTGAAAATTACCTTACCCTAATGCAGTCGGTAGGTAGGACGACTACTCCATCTCACTTGCCTGTCAGGAAGTGGACGGCATCCGAAAATATCATACTACCCTTGTTGACAAACATGACATGTAATCGTAAAAAAAAATATTGTAACTAAAAAATTCTTTGAAATAATATTATTATTTCTACCTTTGCGCTTTCAATTATAAAATTTTTTCTTATGCCAACTATATTTTTTTATTTGGGTATGAGGTTTCACTTTTATTCAAATGACCATTTACCAATTCATGTTCACGTCAGTGTAGACAATTCGGAAGCATGTTTTCAGGTGTTTCCTAACATCAACCTTGTTGAGAATAGAGGGCTCAAACAGCACCATTCGGTATTCACTGGAGAAAACTGGATGAAGATTTGTGTTTCAATGGATTTATTCCAACTAAGGAGTTTCCTGTACAAGACTGAAAAGTACAAATTAACAAAAAAAGAGAAGCCCAATTGAATTTCATAAAGGATACACTGTGACCTCCTATTCGATTATCATTGAAGGAATGACTTACGACGATAATATTTATCTAAAAATCAAGCTAATATGAAAAGAATAATTCACCTCAGTTTCATGATTTTTACAGTTTTGCTGTTTGGATGTACACGTCCGGCTAATAATATAGTACCGGTTGTGCCTTCCGATAAAGAATTGAATCGTCCTTTTGGAAAACACGATGAAAGCGCTTTCCTGTCGCCGCCTAAAGTGTATGCTCCGCAGACCTGGTTTCATTTTATTGGGGGAAATGTCAGCTTTGATGGCATCTCTGCTGATTTGGAAGCGATTGCTGCTGCAGGGCTCTCTGGTATTCAACTGTTTCATGGTCAGTTTGGCGGCGCTTGGCCGGGCGTCACTCCTCAGATAACCTGCCTCAGCGATTTATGGGATGACGCGGTACGGCATACGGCCAAAGAGTGTCGGCGTCTGGGACTGCGTTTTACCATGCAAAACTGTCCGGGATGGGCTATGTCGGGCGGTCCCTGGATTGAGCCTGCTAATGCGATGCGTCATCTCGTTTGGAGTCGAACCGATGTGACGGGCGGCGTCATCAACAACCTGTTAGACAAACCGCTACCTAACCGAGAGGTCTGGCGCGATTACAAAGATATATCCGTATTGGCTTTCCCAACGCCGCTTGGCGACAGTAATAAACCGCTCGCGCCATTATCCGTACACTCCAACCGACCGGATTTTCCATGGATAGCCTGTTTGTCGGGAAACTCAAGTGGCAGGATGTCGCTGACACCTGTCACAGCCGCTGCTCCTAACTGGGTAGAGGTTTCTTTCCGGGACGCTACTGTCATTCGGACGGTTGAGCTGTCGAGTATCAACGGATACAACCATGCACAATGTTATGAACCGGATGTGACGGTGCTCGTTGAGGCTTTATTGCCTAATGGCGCTTCCCGCGAAGTGCTGAACGTGGTATTGCCCCAAAGCAGTTGGCAGGACGACTACCCCATCTCATTAGCCTGTCAGGAAGTGGACGGCGTCCGAAAATACCGTATAACCCTTGTTAACAAACATGACATGCAGTTGCGCTCACTTCGTCTTTTTTCCGCTGCCCGTAAAAACAACTGGGAATCGGAGGCCGGCTGGACATTACGTAGCTTTGTTAGAGACAGTGAAAACCCTAAACAGTCGCCCAAAGCTTTTATCAACCCTACTCAGATTATCGACATCTCCTCCCGAATGGACGAACAAGGCTTCCTGAAATGGGAAGCACCTAAAGGCAACTGGACGATTCTCCGTATTGGACATGTCAATACGGGTATGCGTAACTCGCCGGCACCCCCCGAAGGAACGGGATGGGAATGCAACAAACTGTCAGTAGCAGGCGCCGATGCACATTTTGCGGGATATATCGGTCGCCTGTCAGGACCGGAGGGCGCGCTCGCCAACGGGATGTTGAACGGGATGCTGTTAGACAGTTGGGAATGTAAGACCCAGACCTGGACAAAAGACATGGAAGCAGAGTTTAACCGCGTATCCGGTTATGCGCTTCGACAGTGGCTTCCGGCTGTGTTCGGCTATGTGATAGGCGACCCTGAGACGACAACCCGATTTCTGCTCGACTGGCGCGCAACGATAGGCGACCTTTTCGCACACCGGTTTTACGGACGGATGGCGCAACATGCAAAAGAAAACGGGCTGTCTATCGCTTATGAAACAGCCGCCGGTGACATCTTTCCAACCGACATCCTCGAATATTACAAATATGCTGACGTACCTATGTGCGAGTTTTGGCATCCATTGTCGGACAACTATGTCGGTTCACTTAACTTCAAACCAATAAAACCGACCGCCTCTGCCGCCCGCCTCTATGGTAAACCGCGCATCGCTGCCGAAGCCTTCACCTCCTTTAACCTGACTTTTGACGAGAAATGGAGTATGTTAAAAGAAGTAGCCAACATCAACAACATCGAGGGTGTTACCCATTTTGTTTTCCATACTTACACGCATAACCCCCGTACCGATTTTCTCCCGCCAAGCACCTCATTCGGCTCAAAGATTGGCACCCCTTTCCTGCGATTACAGACCTGGTGGAAATATATGCCGGAGTTCACTTCATACCTTTCACGTTGCACCTATCTGTTAGAACGCGGAAAGCCTGTTTCGGACGTTCTTTGGTATCTGGGCGATGAGATAAGCCATAAACCGGATCAACATGCCCCTTTCCCTGAAGGGTTTAAGTATGACTATTGTAATCCTGACATCCTGTTAAACCGTCTTTCAGTGATCGACGGGTTATTGGTCACACCGGAAGGCATCCGCTACCGTGTGTTATGGATACCCGATAACCGCCGAATGTTGCCACAGACATTGGAAAAAATAAGCGCACTTATCGACGAAGGCGCTATCGTTATAGGCGATGCGCCGTCAGGACTGGCTACTTTATCGAATGCCATGAAAGCGCAACAACGATTTAATACAGCCAAACAAAATATTTGGGGACAAAAACCTTCACGTGGCATCCGCAAAATCGGAAAAGGCGCCGTCCTTTCCGGGATGACACTGGCCGAAGCCTTGAACGAACTGCGTATTCAACCCGATGTGCTAAGCGGAAAAGCCTTATGGACACATCGATGTGTCGATGGCGCTGACTGGTATTATATTTGTTCACCCATCGGCGAAGGGTTTAAAGGAACGCTCAACTTCCGAATAAATCAAGGAAAGGCTGAGATTTGGAATCCTGTGACAGGGAAAATAACGCCAGCCGTTAGTCAGCCATCAGGCGACCGCACATTAGTCAAGCTTGACTTGCCCCAAGCCGGCTCCTGTTTTGTCGTTTTCCGAAAAAACGGAGCGCCTCTCAACGATAGTTCTTTCTCTGACACAAACCCGACATCGCATTCCATACCCTTCACAACACCATGGACACTATCTTTCCCTGCCGGATGGGGAGCGCCCTCAACCCTTCAGGTTACTGCGTTGAAAGCATGGAAAGACCTTGACATCAACGACGAAGCGAAAGCGTTTTCGGGTACCGTAGCCTATACTACAACGTTTGATGCTGGCAAAGTAACAAAAGGCAAGCGTTACCTGCTCGACTTGGGACAAGTCGAAATGATCGCATCCGTATCTCTCAACGGCAAACCAATCGGCATTTTATGGACGCCGCCTTACCATATAGACCTGACAAACTCTATCCAATCGGGCAACAACACATTAAACATCGAAGTAACCGGGACCTGGTTCAACCGCCTCGTTTACGACGCCGGACAGCCCGAAGACAGACGCAAGACTTGGACAATCAGCGGCCCAGGAAAAGATGAACCCTTGCGGGAAAGCGGATTGCTCGGCCCCGTGCATCTTACCGTCAGCGACTTATCTTGATACATTTATCTGAAATTCTGCGTATTGGTTGTCGTAATAAACACGGATGGTCGTACTCCCTGCTTTAACTGCTTTCAGTTGTCCTTTTTCAATTCTTACAATCGTTTCGTCTGCTATCTTTACATTCAGTTCGTCAGAGGCGATGGTTTGTAACGTTTTATTTTCCACTTTTCCACTCTGATATTCCAGCGTGAAACGTAAGGTTATCAACCGGTTTCTTTTGTATTTGCTATTAGATGGTTCGGGCGTGATTTTTGTTACATAATCGCCGCTATATAAATAATCCCACCAGTTATTTGAAAACCCGTCTTTGGTTCGCCCTGTTATATGTGGCATAAGTGAGAACCACCACCGATGGTGTTGTCGCGCCGACGAAAACTGTTTGTTTTTGAAAGGCACCCAATCGTCGCTATTCGAGACCTTTGTTTTCCCCGTCAGATAGGGATAATCTAACCAGTCTATCCAACTGCTTTCGACCGGCGTTTTGTTTTCCCAGTCATAATCCCTTTCACTGTTGGGTGCAAAATGTACATTGCCAGCGGAGGCAAAACCCGGCGTTGCATAATGATTAAGCAGAAAACGCTCCCATACATTCAAATCGTTGATGTCTTCTACGGTAAAAGAATTTTTTTGATACGATTTGTAGCGCGACGTGAAGACCCTGTCTAATATATTTTCCGCAGCATGACCAAAACATTCAAAATTAACATCCGGCCTTGAGATAGAAACGTTCATTATCTTAAAATTATGCGCCTCTTTGATTAATTCTTTGCCGTTAATCCAATAGGCAGTCGAACCAACCATCATGGATTCATAACTGTTTTGAGGATCGACATTCACTAACCATACCTCATCAAATTCGCCCCTATTTCGTCGGTTAACCAAGTCGAATTTATTCAGAAGATATTCATAATCATAGCTATACGGTCGTATGTCTTTCACAATAGGATGTTCCCAAAACCCCCACCATCCCTTACTCATTATTTCAAGCCATGTTGCTTCGTCCAAGGTACGGGATTTTTCGCCATTCACAAGCGTAATAGGGGAATGAAAAGTTGCAAACTCATCTAAATGTTCTTTTTTTACTAACTCAACCTTTACTAATCCATGCGAACTGAAATAAATGTCATCTATCAAGTCGATGACCGCAGAATCCTTATCCTGCTTTAAGAACACACTGGCTCTGATAGGTTCCTTCGTTTTTAAAAAAGGATCCTGTTCGATGACCAATACCTTGAGTATTTTAGGAGTTATCGTATCAAGAAGTGGCCGTTCAGCTACGTACTGACGCCCCGTTCTGCAACTATAAACACCTGATAATGTGAAGATAAGCAGGACTAATAGATGGCTTTTTTTCATTGTCTGTATTGCTTTTTGCTTGCAAAGATAGTTTTTTTTAGAACAGAATGAAACGTTTCTAAAGCCTTTAATAATGTCTTTCGCTAAAAAAAGTTGACTCACAAAAGAGTCAGAACTCCTGATTTGGGTCAAATCAGATTGTCGCGATTTTGTAATTCAGCCTCAAATTTGTATCCGGGTAGATGGTATTGGTCTCATTGAGGGTGTCACAAATTTTCCTGATTGGCTCGATGCTTCTCATATTTGAGAGAGGATACAAAGTAATGTTTAACACTTCGTTTTTTCGGTCTACTTCCAAATTAATGGGTGACCGTATCATTGATTTTATTAACATTCTGATTTCCTGATTTGAACGTTTATAGTGAGGGGAAAGTAACCGCGCCAATGCCGTTTCGGCTCTGTAACAAATCATTTTCAACACATTCATTAATGTTTTACTTTCTTGATTAAGACGGTTATATCGAATTGATTCCGGCATTTGACCGATTGTTATACTATCGTCGGGAATAAATTACATAACAATATTTTTTATTTTGAAAAAAACCTCTACCTTTGCGCGCAAAAAAGTAGCATATGTTAAAATTAAATTTCACAGAAGAAGACGTCAGGATATTTAAGCATGAACGTTTCCATCATCCCCATCCTCATGTAATGCGTAAAATGGAGGTATTACTGCTAAGAGCGTTAGGGGTAGAGCCGCATATGATATGCAAGATAGCAGGTATCACCCCTAAGACTCAATGCACGTATATAAAAGAGTTTAACACCGGTGGTATAGAGAAAGTAAAGGAGGTGAATTTTTATCGTCCGAAAAGTGATTTGGGTTTGCACACATCAAGTATTGAGGAATATTTGAAAAACAATCCACCCTCCTCTGTATCTGTAGCATCGGCTATGATTGAGAAACATACAGGCATTAAGAGAGGGATAACTCAAACACGTACATTTCTTAGGTCATTGGGTTTTTCATTTCGTAAAGCGGGTGTTGTACCAGCAAAAGCGATGACTGATGAAAAAAAAACGAACAAAGAAAATTTTTGGATGAAAAATTGACGCCTCCACTCGAATCGGCAAAAAATCAGGAGCGCAAGGTGTATTTCGTTGATTCCGCACATTTTGTTATGGGTTCATTTTTAGGGTATATCTGGTGTATGGTGCGATTGTTCATACTCAGTTCATCCGGACGTAAACGATATAACGTATTGAGTGCTATTGATGCAATTACCCATCAACTAATTAGCGAGTGTAATGACACTTATATCAATGCCAACTCAGTTTGTGAATTATTACGGAAGATTCGGAATCAGGCTGGCGCTACAATTCCAATTACGCTCGTGTTGGATAATGCACGGTATCAACGGTGTGACCTTGTAAAGATTCTGGCCGAAGAACTGAAAATTGAACTGCTGTTTTTACCTTCTTACAGCCCTAATTTGAATTTGATTGAACGATTATGGAAATGGGTCAGGAAAGATTGTCTGAACTGTAAGTATTATGAGTCCTTCGATGAATTTAAAGATGCCATCAATCTGTCACTAATGAAAGTGTCAGAAATCGAGTATAAAAAAGAATTAGATTGCCTGTTGAATCTTAAATTTCAACTTTTCAATAATGTAATTTATGACCGAGCATAGTATATATCCACCTTGCCTGGCCTGCCTGGCGGCAGACACGGCGGCAGGGGGATGTGGTCATGGGGACGGAGCAAGTCAAATACCCAGCGAGGTTTTTATTTTTTCGATTTTTAGGGTGGCGTTTTTCTCGGCTGCGTGGATGTCATTCACTGATTTGACAGGTTCGTGAACTTCTATGTAGAACTTAATCTTCGGCTCTGTGCCCGAAGGACGAATAGAAATCTTCGTGCAGTCTTCCGTAAAATATTGAAGGACATTGGACGTAGTAGGCATATTGAGCGAAAAATCCTCTTTCTCCTCGAAGCTGTAGCCTTTCAGCGTTGCAAAGTCGCAGGTCATGGTCACTTTTGAGCCGCCAATTTCGGTGAGCGGATGTTTGCGGAAAGTCATCATCATCTTTTCAATTTCGTCAGCGCCGCTCTTTCCTTTTTTCACTACCGAAATACCGATTTCCTTTGAGTATCCGTACTCGGCATAGATACGGTTCAGCAACTTGTAAACACTCAATCCCTGGTCTTTGGCCCAGACAGCTATTTCTGCCATGATACAGCAGGCCGATACAGCGTCCTTGTCGCGTACAAAATCCTGGCATAAGAAGCCGAAGCTCTCCTCGCCGCCTCCAATAAACGTCTTTTTCCCTTCGTTTTTACGGATAGTGGCAGCAATCCACTTGAAGCCCGTATATACATCGTAGCAGAGCACATCGTTCTTATCAGCGATAGCGCGTATGGTTTCAGTCGTCACGATTGTCTTGATGATATATTCTTTTCCTGTCAGCTTGTTAAGCTCTTTCCACCTTGTTATCAGGTAATAGACAATTAACATAGCCGTTTGGTTACCGTTCAGTAGCGTCCATTCATCTTTATCGTTTTTGACGGCAACACCAAAGCGGTCGGCATCCGGGTCGGAAGCAAGCACCAGCTCGGCGTCTGTTACTTTCGCCTTTTCGACAGCTAAAAGCATCGCTGCCGGTTCTTCGGGATTAGGAGAGATGACGGTCGGGAAGTCGCCGCTCACAATATCTTGTTCGGGTACATTAATTATATGTGTAAATCCAAATTTTTTCAATGCAGCCGGAATCATTTTTACCCCTGTACCGTGAATAGGTGTATAAACGATTTTCATAACATGGTGTCGTGCGATGACATCCTTCGCTAAAGAGATAGTTTTCAGGTCGTTTAAATAAGCGTCATCCATCTCTTTGCCGATTATTTGTACAAGGTCAGGGTTGCCAACGAATTTAATATCGGCTGCTGAGCGTATTTTATTCACTTCGGCAATTGTGTTTTTATCGTGTGGGGCTATCATTTGTGCGCCATCGTTCCAATAGGCTTTATACCCGTTATATTCTTTTGGGTTATGGGAGGCTGTCAGGATGATACCGCTCTGACATCCCAATTTGCGAATAGCATACGACACTTCCGGTGTTGGTCGCAGGTCATCAAAGAGAAACACCCGGATACCGTTTGCCGAAAAGATGTCGGCTGCAATTTGGGCAAACTCGCGACTGTTATGTCGACAGTCATAACCGATAACGACCTTTATCTCAGGCATCTTAGCAAACTCTTTTTTTAAATAGTTTGATAGTCCCTGGGTTGCTGCCCCTACGGTATATTTATTCATCCGGTTTGTGCCTACGCCCATGATGCCCCGCAGACCACCCGTTCCAAATTCGAGGTCTTTATAAAAGGCTTCAATCAGAAGTGTCGGGTCATCGCTGTCAAGCATCGTTCGCACTTTATTACGTGTTGGTTCGTCGTACTCTTTCCCCAACCAGGTCTCCGCCCTTTTCCGCACCTCGTTAACTAATTCATTATTTTCCATATAGCAAAATTTTCATTACAGATTACAATAAAAAAACCACACAAAGATACAAAAAAATCACAACCAAACCATTTCCTTCAGCAAGTTTGAAATTTTAAGTGTTAATAGGTGAAGGGGTGCTGAAATGCTGCCAGGTTGCCACAGCGGTCGGTTACGGTGATTTTTAAAGTGTGTGCACCCCGTTGAAGCCTTTCATTGTCAAAGGTATAGGTTATCAGGGCGTTTTTGCTGTCGTATTCAAAAAGGACAAACTGGCCGTCTATTTCGCCGCGGTAGGAAGCTATGCCGCTCAGGTCGTCGGAAATAAGGACGCTTATTTTCTTTTTTGCACGCCACGTGGCAGGGCCAATGGGGGTGATTCTTGGCGGGTTGAAGTCGGATGTGACAGCGAAAGCGCCCAATTCGCTAATTTCGGTATCGAACCAACCGTCGCGGTAAACGCCGCCTATCCATGACCTGCGACCTGTGGATAATGCTATTTGTACGATACCATACTTATTAGCTAAACTATCAGCAAAAATGCTGTCTATAAATAAAGATAACTGCGCGGGATAATGAAGAGGTACAGGCGTAGGGTGCAGGATATGAATTGGCGAATTATAGTTATCATCATTAGCTACACGATAACGCATATACAGACTGCTGTACAGGCTGTTACGCGGGAACGTCATCCGGATGCCTTTGGCGCTGAAAGGGTTATAATCGTACCATCGAAGTAGTTTTGCGCCTGCGGTATCTATTGGCGTAATGTCTTGATTTTTGCCTTTTAATTTGACAGGTATTTTAAGCGTATTGCCGTAAAAGTCGGTTAAAGTGATGACTACATTGTAAATGCGCTCTTCCTCGATGGTTATCTTTCCGGAGTTACGGCTGGCGATAAAACGGGCGCTATTGCCGGGGTCGGTAAAGGTTTTGATAAAAAATGTTCGGGTTTTCGACCACTCTTCATAATCGGTCTGGCTGTTTACATAACGTGATTCATTGGGCGAAATACGGTCTATATGGCTGCGGTACAATTCAATGCTATCGACGGTCATCAGTATGTCTTTTATGCCATAATTGAAATTGGTGCCGTTCATGCGGTCGGTGGCTCGGATGCCTATTCCTATTTCGCCCCAGGCTTCGATGGGCTGGGTGATTATCGGCTGACCGTTCTTATCGAGCGTGAAAGATATATCCTGTTTGGTATTGCTGCCATAGACGGCGCCTTTGCCTTCTATGGGGTAGATTCGGAGGCCTCTCAGTTGCGGTTTTTGCGAGTCGGGAATTTGGGAATGGTAGAAGATAAGCGGGTTAAGCCAGTCGTTGGTGTTCATATCGCGAACTTCAAAATGCAGATGTGGGCCGTTTGAGCTGCCTGTGTTTCCGCTAAAACCGATGACATCACCTTGGTTTACAGGGATTTCATCGGGTTTAAACGAGATGTCGATAGTAAAACTCTCTTTTTCGTATTGCTTTTCTTTTACTAAGGCGGCCATTGTCAGGGTGAAGGCTTGCAGATGGCCGTAGACTGTTATCAGACTGTCGGATGGGTGGGTGAGATACACCGCTAATCCGTATCCTCCCGGACTGACGGTTACACGTGAAATGTAACCATCTAATACGGAATATAAGGGATGGCCTTCGCTGGAGCGCGTCCGGAAGTCGAGGCCGGCATGGTAATGGTTGGCGCGCAAGTCGCCGAACCCTCCGGATAGCTGTAAGGGGAAGTTGAGGGGGTTAGATAGTAGCTGCGCTTCTGAAGGGGTAACGTTCAGAAAAAGAAGTGTTGCCACTGTTGCCACGAATTTATTAAATTTTTTTGCCACGAATGCAAAATTTTTTTTTGCTACGAATGCACGAATTAACACGAATAATATAATTAATAAATTACGAATTATTACTAAAATCTGAATTGAAAATCGGCATAAGTCAAACCTGACACCTGAAACCTATTTAAAAGGTAGTGTGAAGTCGGCGACAATGGGCAGGTGGTCGCTGAAACCGCCGCGGTAAATTCTGCCGGAGTAAACACGGAGCGGGCTTTGTTCGCCGCGGCTGTTCTTTTTTGAGAGCAGGAAGTCGGCTGAAAATATGCGCGGGCTTCCAGCTTTCAGATATTTGTTCCAGTTAGCGCTTATCATTAGCTGGTCTAACTGCGACCATTCATTTTGGAATTTATAGGTACCGTGAAAGTTCAGCTTTTGGGTGTCGCCAAACAGGTTTGTCAGGGTGAATTTTTGGGATGCGCCTTTCAGTATTATCTGGATACTTTTGTCGGATGGGATATCGTTGAAATCGCCCATCACGATGATATTACTTTCCGGGTTGATACGGAACAGCGAATCGCACAACCTGCGAAGAAACCTTGCAGCGTCCAAGCGGTCGGGTTCGGTTTCTTTTTCACCACCTGAGCGTGACGGGAAATGGCAAACAAAAACATGCAACCGCTCGTCGTTGATGACGTCGCCCCATACATGCAGGATGTCACGGGAGCGTTTGTTCTTGTTAGTAAAAGGGATACGTACCGATGTGTGTCCGAGGTATCTGAACTTATCGCGCTGGTAAAGAAGCGCTACATTGATGCCTCTTACATCGTTGCCGGTAGTAATGCAATAACTGTACAGTTGTTCGCGAAGGGGGGTGCGGTTGAGCAGGTGCGTCAGTACGGTATCGTTTTCGACTTCGCACAGTCCGCACAATGCCGGTGTCCCCCACTCGCCGATTGTGTTTATCACTTGCGCCGTCTTTCGCAAGTGGCTGAAATAACGGGTATTAGTCCATCGCATAACGCCTTTAGGCAAAAAATCGTTGTCGTTAGTATGCGGGTCATCGTAGGTGTCAAACAAGTTTTCGACGTTGTAAAACATCACCCGAAAATCCTGTACATTGCTTTGAAGGTTTATAACAGTTTGTTTGCTGCCTGAATCGGGCTGTAGACGGGTTTGGGAGTAACCGTACAACAGCCACAGGAAACAAATCAAACCCACCAATGGCAGGTATTTTTGGTTTTTTACTTTTCTTCGCATCGTTATTAATGCTTAATTATTTACATCCCCCTGCCCCCTTCAAAGGGGGAGTTTAACAAATTCGTAGGCTCCTATGGACGGGCCAAACTCGCCGGCCAGCCTGCTGACGCCATACCGGTCGATAGGGTATTTCTCAGCAATGCTACGGTCGGCTTTGCCGATACCTAAGGATTCGCTTGCCAGCCGAAAATCGAAGATGAAATCGACTTTTTTATCTTCGTTTTCGGCTGAGCTTTTGATATATTTCATATCCTCTGCTTTTGGATTTACAATAAACAATACTTTGTTAAAACGCGGGTTATCAACATTTTTTGTTTTTATTATGCAGTGATTGAAACGATAATTGAACTGTTCGTCATGTCCGTCTATAAAGGATTCGTCGGTTACAAACTGGATTTCCCCTCTGTATCTTTTGGTTGTATCGGGCGAGAGACTGCCGTCGATGATACAGTTGTCGAAATAGGCTTGTAACAACGAAATCTCTTCATTGTCAGATTCGTATTTGCATTGAAGCGTAAGGGCAGGCGCTAATCTTGTTTTTATTCTACTTATCATGGATGGGGGCATATAGTTAGCCAAAGTACAATGCGTAAACTGATACTTGCCTCCTGTTAGCATAACAAGATAGTTGCCTGCATTGCTAAATTCGGTATTAGAGGCATCGATATGGCAGTTGACAGCCCACAAGACATTCATATCCATGTTTTTTATTTGTGAGTTGCGGATGTCAATTTTCTTTCGTTCCGGTGTAGATTCCTCAAATGTCAATCCCGTTATGCCATTTCGTATCAGCGTGTGATTCAGTTCGTTATTGAAGCTTGTGGCGCTGAAATACATTCCGTCCCATTGGGCTGAGATGTTGTCGAAAGAGATATAGATATTGAATTTATTGAGCCTGTCGGCGCGAAGCAGTACCGGTTCTTCCTGAGTTCCGTTGGTTATAAGTGTTCCGTCAATATGCCATTTGGCGTTATGGTGCATATAAAAAGACGCGCCTTTTTCGATGCGGACGGTCACTCCTTCCGCTATCCGGACGCTATCGTACACAAGGTAAGGCCTTTCGGCTGTGAGTGTTGTGTCATTATTGAAAATTGTACCTCCTTTCCAGATATGCGTATTTTGCCCGTAGGCTTCTAATAGCACATATTGCTTGCGTCCGTTGGTGATAAAAACGACCGAATCGTAAACGACAAAGGGGGAATTGTCGTCGTTGGGGTTGACCGTCACCTCGACCGCTACGAACAGGCTATCCTTTTTCCATATAGGTATATCGTTGAAGGAATCGCCTTTCCGTCCGTCTACATTGATACGGAAGCCGTTTTCACCGCCACCGGCAAGGAAGATTTTTTCAATGTTCAATGCTTCACTGTTCCGGTTGTATATCATGAAAGAGCCTGTTACAGAGCCGATAGTTGTAAAGACCGTATCAAATGATAGTGTATCCGTCGAAAATGACAGCACGTGATTGGGGCTTTCGGAATAGTTATTGATGTCATAACAACCCGTAAACCAGCCCATCAGTAAACAAGCCAGCGAAGCTATGAAGCATTTTTTCTTCATTGATGTCCAATAATTTTAATACTAAACGTGATATATAGGCGTTTTATTGTATTTTCATAACAGAGGCACAGGGACCACAGAGATACACAGCGTTTTTTTACTTTGGTGGGATATTTTTCAGGATGTCGATCAGATGTCGCCACCAGAGGTCTACGGTTTTTATCTCGATGCGTTCGTCGGGCGAGTGGACGCACTGTAGTGTTGGGCCGAAAGATATCATATCTAACTTTGGATATTTTTCGAGGAAAAGTCCACATTCGAGGCCTGCATGGATGGCTTTAATCTTGGCTTCTTTGCCGAACAGCCGCTGGTAGCTTTCCAATGCCATTTGCAGTATGTTGGAATCTGGGTTGGGCGCCCATCCGGGGTACCCTTCACCGTGCTCTACTTTGGCCTCAGCCAGGTGGAAGACCGCAGCAACCTGGTCGGCAATTGCGTTCTTTGCCGATTCGACGGAGCTACGCTGGCTTGTACCGATAATGATTTTCCCTTCGCTGACCTGCTTGACCGAAGCTAAGTTGGTTGATGTTTCCACAAGGCCTTCGATGTCATGGCTCATGCCTTTGACGCCATGCGGACATGCCAATAGCGACCGTATCAGCCGGTTTTTCATGTATTCAGGAATGTAGGATTCTGGCAAATCGACCGTTTCCATTGTCAGCCTCACTTTTGTTTCAACTCTTTTCAGTTCGTTTTCGATGTCAGTTGCAAAATGATTGAGCATGATACGGATGGGTTCGACGTTTTCGGGCGTTGTGCCAATGACAGCGTATGCTTCGCGCGGGATGGCATTATGCAGGTTACCGCCTTGCAGTTCTGATAGACAGAAGGTAACGTTTTTTTGCAGTTGATACAGAAAACGGGCTAAAATTTTAATAGCATTCCCTAATCCTTTGTGGATATCGCAACCCGAATGTCCCCCGTTGAGGCCGGAGACGCCGATACGAAAAAACCGCAGATTGGTTGGAGTAGGGTAGGGAAGGAAGGAAAAAGTAGCGACCGTCCCTTTTCCGCCGGCGCACCCCACAAAAATCTCTCCTTCGTCTTCGCTGTCTAAGTTGAGGAGAATCTTACCCGTCAAGAAACCTTCTTTTAGCGCATTAGCGCCGGTCAGTCCTGTCTCTTCGTCGACGGTAAACAGGCATTCGACAGGCCCGTGTGCGATGTCGTCCGAGGTGAGTACCGCTAATGCAGCGGCAATACCTATGCCATTATCGGCACCGAGTGTAGTCCCTGTGGCATGTAGCCATTCCCCTTCGACGACCGTTTGGATAGGGTCGTTGTCAAAATCAAAGTCTATGTCGCTGTTTTTCTCACAGACCATGTCCAAATGAGCCTGCAACACGACCGTCGGTAAGGTCTCATAGCCTTTTGTGGCCGGCTTGCTCAAGAGAAGGTTGCCGGCGCTGTCTTTCTTCAAGTCGAGCCTGTTTTTGGCAGCGACCTCTTCGATGTACCGGATGATTTTCGCTTCTTTTTTGGAAGGACGCGGTACTAACGTGATCTCGTGGAAGAAATTCCACACAATTTTTGGTTCTAAATCTTTAATAGTCATTCTTTCTAAATCTTAAAAGTGGACACTTAATTGTTAAATATTCATAAATAATCATGTAATAGCAGCAAATTGACGAAAGAAAAAATTTTCAATCTTAAAATCCGTTATCTTTGCGTCCGCAAATATAAACAAAATGCTCGAAATATTATAAAATATGAAAGAAAAAATACATTATGCGATTGAAGGGGCGTTAGCGCTTGCCATTATTAGCCTGTTTGCACTGCATTTTACAGGGAACGACAGTTCAAAGAATACGAATGTAGTAGTCAGGGATGTAGGCGAAACTTCGGGTGTCATGGCGATAGCCTATATCGACCTTGATTCTCTGATGGAGAATTACAAGTACCGTTTAGATGTAAATGAGTTGCTGACAAAAAAAATGGAAAGCGCCAGGTTAAAAATCAACGAACAAGGGAACAAGTTGCAGACTGATTTAGAAGCTTATCAAAAAAAGGCGGAAACAGGCTCTTTTGTTTCGCGTGAAAGCCAAATGAATCAAGCTCAGCAACTACAACAAAGAAATGAAAACCTTCAGAAATTGCAAGAGTCGTATGCGCAGGAGTTAGAAGAAACACAATTACGTTTGAATATTGCTATGCGTCAGACCATTATTGCCCATATAGAAGAGTTCAACAAAGAAAAGGGTTTTCATATTATTTATGGGAAAATGGGTGAGAGTATTCTGTATGCAAAAAACGAATACAGCATTACAACAGAAGTGATTGACTATCTCAATCGCAGGTATGCTGCTGACCCTTCTCTAAAACCGAAAGATTAATCTACTCCCTCTTCAAAAATCCCTCTTTGAAGGGGGGAGGGGGATGTTTTCAATGCCTCAGTGCAAGTTTTTTGATTGGCCGTTATTTTCCACATATTTTTTTAAAGGGGCAATACTCGCAATTTTTTGCAAACGACGTCCGGGTAAAAGGTGTATCGACGTCGAATAACTCATCCAAACAGTCGCGCAGGCTTTTTTCAAAGGCAGTATAAACGCTTTCAATACGGGTTGTCATAGTTTCTTTTTCTACTATCTGAAGGATAGCCGAATTAAAATTATTTTGTTTGAAGAGGTTCATCGCGTAATAGATAGAAGGCTGTATTTGTTTGATGCCTGTTTCCGAAGCGTAAGCCCAGGCATATAAAAACACCTGAAAGATAGCTTTTTTGCGGTCTTTTTCCGACGGGTCAAAGAGGCTTTCTATCGTAGAAAACGTTAGTGCTTCCGGTCGTCCGCTCTTATAATCAACGATACGAACCACTTCGTTGAGGGTATCTATCCGGTCGATAAAGCCTTTGATACGAATTGAACGCCCGTTGTTGAGCGTAAGCGTCCGGTTGAACCGTATCTCAGAAGCTATATAGCGAAAAGGGGTCAGTGAGCGGTCGTATTCGATAATTTTGCAGGCATATTTTCGGATGATCTCACCGTAAAGATAGACCTGTCCGGTGAGTGGTTGCGGTTCTTCAGCATGAAAATAATCTTTAGCAAAAGCCCTTTGTATCAGGTCGGTCATGTTGTTCTCCTGCGAAGCTAACCTGAGCAGGTCGGCTGTGACGGTTTTTCCGTTGAAGGGTTTATAGGTTAGTTCCATCACGCGGTGGAGCAATGTGCCGAAAAGATCGTACCGGAGCGTTTCACTGATAGCTTTCTCTTCGTCGATGCCTTTGATAGCTGCGAAGTAAAATTTGACCGGACAATCCAAGTATGTGTTGATAGCGCTTGCCGACAGGCTTTTATCGGTTTCATAAAGTGCCAGCAGGCGCATCGTTTCTTCGTCTTTCTCGACTATAAAGGGCGTCACTTTAGAGGTAGCAACGTTATAAACAGTTGTTTTTTGCTGTATAGGCGTTTTGTAATGGTATCTCAACTGATGCACAAAACGGCTCACTTCGCCGCTTTGCAGTCCGTCGGTTCGTGTGTCGTAAAGCATGATGACACGTTTGGCGCGGTAGACCATCCGATAAAAATGATAAGCCCAGATGCTATCCTGGTGTTCGGGCGTAGGCAGTCCGAAGCCGCGCCTTATGTGATAAGGAATAAATGAAAGGGCGGTTTTATTAGCAGGGAATATACCTTCGTTGACAGATAGGATGATTAGGTTGTCGAAATCTAACAGTTGCGTTTCGAGCGCTCCCATTACTTGTAATCCCGATAATGGCTCACCCCAAAAAGGCAGTCTGATTAAATCAGTTATTTGCTTTAACAGATTGAAAAAAGTGTCGGATGTCATTTCGGTTTGCATTTCCCGTATCAATTCCCGCATCCGGTTGATAATCTTATAGTAATGGTAAACATACTCCAACTCCATTGCTTGCGCGGATTTCAACATCCCAGACATCCCCCTGCCCCCCTGCCTGTCGGCAGACACGGCTTCAAAGGGGGAGACCGTGTGCCCCTCTGCCCCCATTGCTGTAAGAACAGTTATCAAATAATCCGACAAATCAAGCACATTGGATGGCGCAGAGAATAGTAATGAAAGCAGCGGCGTACCCTGTAAATCCTTCATAGAGACATAAACCTGATTGCGCTCGCTGATTGCGTGCATGATAGCCGTTGCTTCGTCTGGGCATTCCTGCAACACAAACTGATGCCTTAAAAGGGCAATGACATCACTGTGAAAAAACTGCATGTCTTTGGCATTTTTTTGCAGCGATTGAAGGATATCCATCAACGATGCAATCGGCGTTCCGGAAAGCGGGTATCCTAACGTGATGTTTATATAGCCAAACTGTTCGGGAATCGAATGCAGTACAGGGAGCAACAACTGTTCGTCGGGCAACACAACAGCCGTATTGAATGCATCCTCGGCAGTTACCTCTAAATTGTTAAGTATCTGATAGATTTGTTTAGCCTGGCCTATACGGGATGGTACGGCGATGAGTTCAAACTGCGTGTCGCTCGGTGTTTCTGCCGGTAAGCTAAATTCTGAAGGAAACGAGCGGATGTTTTCTTCTACAAAGAAGGAAGCGCGGTTGTCGGTATCGTTGATTTTTTCAGACGAATAATCCCAGTAGAAATCGGCTATTCCCTTTTTTTTCAGGTGTTTCATTAGTTCCCGTTCGGCTGGTGTAAGTGCGTTCAGTCCGACAAAAACAATTTTTTCGTATGGCAGTCGTATATCTTCCGAGGTGATGGACAGTTTTTCAATGACCTCCCTGTAAATCATGCCTTCGTAGGCAAGTCCTTCTGCAGTAAGCGTTTCGCGCAGTTCGGTATAGACAGGAAAGAGAAGCTCCCATACACGGAGGAAAAAAGCTTTATTAGAATCCTCACTTTCGGGTTGGAACGACGACCAGAATGTGCGGATAGCCTGTGTCTGTGAGGGGTTTAGAAAGGAAAAATCCTTTTCTATGGCATTTAGGTCGGTTATATTGGTAAACAACTGCTTAGCGTCTATCAAATATTTATCGACCTCGTCGAAGTCATTTAAAAGCATCTTACCCCAATAGACAAAGTTGTCAAAAGTCTCCGATTGACCGCTTCGGCGGATGTAGATGTCGTAGAGTAAGAAAAGTAGTTTGACAGGGTCGGCTGCTAACTTCGGGTTGAGTTTGCGGAATAATTCGCTGATAGTCAGAATTGTGGGAGAGAAGAGAGGCATGGAAGCGGTTTCTGACAAGTATTTACGAAAAAAAAGTTCTGAACGTTTGTTGGGAAATACAAAGGCCAAACGGTGGATATCAGTTCCGTACCGGTTCAGGAAAAGTTGTGCTATTTGTTGTAAGAAAGGAGACATTTTTTAAAAATTTTTAAATTTCAAATATAGAGGGGGAACGGGGTAATTCCCCCTTTGAACATTCCTATGGAAATCGATCAATGTGTCTCTTTACGAAGTGAAGAAAATGGGGGCTGGGGGATGTTTGGGATGCCGTTGTTACTTTTGGCGGCGTTTAAAGAGGAAGAGAGGCAGAAAAAGGAAGATGCCGATGAACGACATGATAAGGCCGCCAATCGTGCCGGCAGCCAGCGGGAACCAGAACGATTCTTTGCCTAAACCGACCATGAAGGGGATAAGGCCTAAAATGGTTGATATGATGGTGAGGAAAATGGGGACGATTTTGATGTTCCATGATTTGATGTAAGCCCTTAAAAGGCTCATCTTGGGTTTGCGCCGCACTATGCGGTTATACTCGTTGATAAGGTAGATACTCGCATTAATAGTGATGGCGCATAGTAAAATGAAGGAAGCGAAGCCCCCGTCGTCGAAGTTCAGTTTGAAAAGGTAAAAGGTCAGAAAGACCCCGATATACGAGACAGGGATGACGAAAATGATAGCAAGCGGTTGTTTGAGCGAGTTGAAAAGGATAGAGGTCATAAAGAAAATGATCACAATGATCAAGCCAAGTAAGAAATACTGTTTGTAGTCTTTTTTACTCCAAGAGTAGTTGTAGCCCTCTTTATTAACCGAATAGCCGAGCGGGAGCCGTTTGTTGAACATTTCTAAATATTCGTCGAGTCGGCGGTTGCCCTGTTGCGCTGCGCCGACATAGTCGTATTGAATGAAAAGGACATATTGTTGTTGTTCCTTGATAATGTTTTGCGGGGTTTGTCCTTTGGTGATAGAAGCAAGTTCGCCCAATTTGTAATGTTTTCCGTTTACTGTCCGGCTCATGTTGGACAGGCTCCACAAGTCATAGAGGCGGCTTTGTTTGGACGACATCTTGATGTTCTCCGAGTAATCTTCGCCAATCACCCGGTCTACATACGCATCACGCAAAAAAACGGGGTTGAGCGAGTTAAATAACTCTGCCGGACGAATATTTTCGACAGCCATGCGTTGTTTGTTCAAGTCGAAGAAGTACTCTACATAGTCGTCTTTGTAATTAGAATATTCGTAGTTGATAAATACCTCCTTGATACGACGGTTATTTAGCAAAGTATCGCGGAACACGCTTGCGTGATAATAGAGGTCGTCATAATTGTAGCCATAGTATTTCAAGTGCGTGCTTCCTGCCGATTCGCGCACATCATTAGTAAAGCCCTGTTGCGGAATGCCGGATACGCTCCAGCTACCGCCACCTAACTGTAAAGCTTTTTCAATGATTTGGCTGTTCAGTTGGTACGGGAATCCGGATCTTTCGGATTCTTTGGTGAAATAGATGACTATTCTTGCTTGTCGGGCGCTGCTGATATTCGTCTGAAACTGTCGTATCTCTTTAAATTCACTCAGGTAGCTTTCCATCTGCCGAATGAGATAATTCATTTGTGAGAGGGTAGCGCCGTTGGGTAAGGTGGCATAAACGCTCAGGACTATTTCGTCATTTCCACGGGAAAAATAGCTGCCTGTATAGACTTTTTGTGCAAACAGTCGTAAGGTGCCGCCCAACGATTTTTCGATTATAGGGCGCACCTTGTCCTTGAACTTGGTAGCCGTGACGATTTTATTGTAGCGTACCGCCCAAGGGCCTACGCTATCTATCTTAGCAGGAAGCATAAAAACAGGTAACCCAAAAGCTAAGATAAGCAGGATAATCGCAATCGGTCGAAAACGGAGTAGAAACCGGATAAGCCAGAGATACAGGCGATTGAAATAAACGTCAAATCGTTTGGGGTTTATATGCAGACGTTTGAATTTTAACTTCTTCCTTTTGATTTTTAGTTTTTCGATGGCCGAAGGCACAAACAGGCAAGAAACGGAAAGCGAAACCATTAGGTTGATAATAACTACCGTAGCAAAATCTTGAAGGTTTAGCCGCAGTTTTTCATCTAAAAAATAAATCATAGCCAGCGCACCTACGGTGGTTAGTGTCGCTGTCAGTATCGAAAAGATAGCTTTCAGGTCGCGGTTGCGCATGTAATGGTCGGACATGATGATCGTATTGTCAATCACAAGGCTTAATGAAATCGTAATTCCCGCAAGCGAATAGAGCTGTATTTCGAGACCGAAGAGATAATAAAAGATAAACGCAACGGATATATTGAAGAACAAACTCAACAATATCAGCAGCATATAACGTGCATTAAACGTAGTCAGGAACACAAACAGCAGGAGGATAATAACCGTAAAAATCGTACGTATATATATCTTATTCAGTTCATTATGAATTCGTTCTGTGGCGTCATAATTGATATGCAGTTCATACCCGACCGGAAGCGCTTGTTTGATAAGCGCCATTTCGTCCTTGATAATTTTACTAAGGCGCAACTGGTTAGCGTCTTCGGTGGCGGTCAGTTGCAGGTAGATGGAACTTAATCCGTTGATACGAAAATAGCTTTGTGGCGGTTGCTCGCGGTGGACGACGCGCACTACCCTATCTAACCGGATAAGATTGCCTGTACGGTTGGTCAGGTAAATATCTTCCGGGTTAAAACGATTAGCTGACGACATTAATTTGTCATTTTCCGCCTCAAGCTGATTACTTGTGTAGCTGTTGTCAATAGACATCGAAAGGCGCATGTAACGTTTATCCGTTTCTGAATCGTCCATCAACGCCAAACCGAGCGATTGCCTCCGGTTATATGCCGAAATGGCTTCCCTTATATCATAGACAGTGATTCCTATCGCGTCCAACTGGGGAAAATCATATTCAAGCAGCCATTCCATCTGTGTTGCTCCGGAAACATCTACTTTGAATACCCCCGGTATTTGCGCCAGGATGGGTTGGATATTCTTTTCCACATATTGCTGGATAAGGTTGGGCGAAACCATTGCATTGATATTATAAATAAGGAAAGGACCCGCTTTGGCCTCATCCGGTCGATTGACAGATATGGACGGGTAACGTGCCGATGGTGGCAGGCTGGGCCATGTCTGGCGGATAATAGTTGAGGCCTCCAAGCGCGCCATATCCATTGATGCGTGTTTGTCTAATTCAAGCCTGATATTACCCCAGCCGTTTCCGGAGCGCGAACTGATATTTTTCACCCCGCTGATGCGGGCTAACATCGCTTCCAATTTGGAAGTTACTTCCATCTCTACGATACGGGCTGAGTTGCCGGGCATACTGAAACTGACTGTCATACTGGGCAATACGCGAGAAGGGACCAGTTTGACAGTCAAATAAGGTATGACCGCTAACCCCGCCAACGATAAGGCCACAAATGCGACGATAATCGTGAATGATGAAAATTTTGTCTTTATGATGATTTATAATATTTTTTGATTCTACTGAGCGTAAATCCCTACCGGGATATAAAATAATTAAAAATTAAGAGGCAATTATGAATTAAATTTTTAAACTTTTCCACTAACCACTACTTATAAATCCTCCAATAGATGATAGGAATGATAAAGAGGCTGACGAAGGTGCCTACAATCATCGTTGATATCATGGCTATCGCTAAGGGTTTCTGCAGTTCCGAGCCGATGTCGGAAGTGAACAACAGAGGTCCCATAGCAAAGACCGTAGTCAAAGAAGTCATGACTATAGCCCGCAGTCGGCGATGTCCTGCTGTGTGAATGGCTTCCCGGATAGGCATACCTTGTTTTCGTAAATCGTTAGTCAGGTCTATCTTCAAGATGGAGTCGTTAATAACGATACCGCATGATACGACAATACCGATGGCGCTCATCAGGTTTAACGTATGACCGCATAACCAGAGCGTAAAAAGTGCAACACATACCTCTATCGGTATCTCAATGAGCACGATAACCGGTTGAATAAAGCTCTCAAACTGCGCCGCAAGGATGAAGTACATCAACAAGACCGAAATCAGTAAAATAATGATCATCTCGTTGAGCATCTTTTTATTGGAAAAAAAACTGCCCGAAAAACTCACATCGAATGACCTCAACCGTGATACTTCTTCTTTCGTTATCTGCATCAGTTTTTCAGGGTCGTTCACACGCTGATAAGCGATTGGCAGGAACTCGCCATTTTTACCGGCGACAATCGTTTTAAGTCCCTCGGTTGTCGTCAGGTTGACAAAAGCGCTCAACGGAATCTGCTGTTGCCTTGTCGGACCGGCGTTGGTACGAACCAGTGTTTTGTTGATGACCTCATAGACACTCAACTCGTCGCCTGCAATCCTGATAGGTAGATATTGCTGGTAGGAGCGTAGCGTAGCGACCTCGTTGTCGCGAAAAGCGGTTCGCAGCAGTCTTTCGAGTTCATTATAACTCACATTATACAACAGCAACTTCTCGCGGTCGATGAGGATGCTTATTTCTTTGTCAAAAGTGACACCGTCGGAGCGCTCGCCGGTCAGTTGTTCCAAACGTTTTTCGATAGCCCGTATCTCTTCTACTTTGGGAGCATTCTCGCGGTTACGCGGATACAGTTCTGTTATTATGTCGGATTCGCCGGTTACAAATATTTTTTCAAAAACCGTCTCCGGAGGCGCGAATGAGGAAACAGCTCGCGGGTATCTGCTTTTGATCCACGAATCTATTTTTTCCTGTACCTGTCCGGCAAGTTTTGCATGGGCAGCTTTGATATACAGTTCGCTTTCGGACGAAGGCATTTTCTTTTCATTATCAAGGATAAACTGTTGCCGTCCAATATAGGCAGATTGTTCAAGCGTCAGAGGTTCGATTTCGGAACAGATAGCATTGATACGCAGACGATTTTCGTCCAAATGAATATTCTCACCCCAATCGATGCGAGTCAGCAACTCCACCTGGTCAACTGCCGGCATACCCGATTTTGGGATAGCTATGAACAGTAATACACAAAGCGGGAGAGACGCAGCGACAAAAATGGCAACGGATAGTTTATGTTTGAAGGCGAAATCGGAGAGACGGTCATAAGAATAAAAAAGACCCTTATTAGCTCTATCTTGAAACCTCACTGATTGACCCCCAAATTGACGCCGGATAATTGTCCTGCCAAAGGCTAGTTTATACAGTACGGGCAAGAGCATGATACCCACGAAATAGGAGACAAGTAATCCTACCGTGACCGCAAATGCCTCATCCACAAAGATAGCGCCGGCAACACCGCTCATAAAAATAAGCGGTAGAAAGATAGCGATAGTTGTAAGCATGGCGCTTAACATAGGTGTTATCACTTCCGTTGCGCCTTTAATACAGGCATCTTCTAAAGAAAAACCCTTTTCACGGTATTGGTCAATGTTATCGGTAAGGATGATAGAGTTGTCAATCATCATGCCAATGGCGAGTATAAGTCCCGATAATGAGATAATATTGATGGATTTATCGAAGAAATAAAAAAACTGAAAACAGATGATTAATGAGATAAGCAGACCGAACCCAATGATGGTTGGTGATTTGGCATTACCGAGAAAGAGGAAGGCAACGATACAAATCAGGAGGAAGCCTATCACAAAATTCTGTTTGAGGTTCGATATGGTAAAATCTAATAGTTCCGTCTGGTTGCGGTTTACCGTAAACTCTATTTCGGGGTACAGCTTACGAAAATGCTCGATGGTCTCGTTCAGCGCTTTTTTCAGGTTATCTATGTTCTCAGCCGAATGTTTGATGATAGCCAGCGTCACAGCGCGTTTCCCATTGACGATAGAAAAGCCGCGCTCTTCTACCGGCGCCACGTTGATAGCGCAGAGGTCTTTCAACTGATAGATACGGTCTGCTTTACGAAGGAAAATGTTCCCGATGTCTTCGGCAGTATGCAGGAGAGAAGCAAACTTAACATTGTATTCGTAATATCCATCTCGGACAATGATACTACCCGGCTCGTAGTTATTGCTGTTGATAGCGTTCTCTAACTCGCCCAGTGTAAAACCGGCAATTTCGATTTTGTTCATATCCGGTACAACCTGAACCTGCGTAGCAACGATACCTGTTGCGTCAGCCATCGTCACTTCGGGCAACTGTTCGATACGGCGTTTGATGACGGTCTCCGCAAAGACGCTCATCTCAAGGAAGCGGTCGGTTTTTGTCTCATCGTATTTTCTGTCTTCTTTGAGCGTCATATTGAGGTAAAAGACAGGGATATCCGTAGCGCTCGCCTTGATGACGCGGGGACGCTCGAAGCCGCGTGGCATGCCGTTCATGGCAGCGTCAATCTTCTCGTTCACCTCTATAAAGGCAAGGTTGATATTTGTGCCGTAATCGAATCGCATGTTTATCTGCGCGCTTTCGTCACGCGTCTCGCTCCGTATATCCCGCAGCTTTGTCACTTGCATCAGTTGCCGGCGAAGCCCGCTGACGACTGTATTTTCTAATTCGCGCGCCGTACTGTTAGGCATCGATACCTGAACGGTAATATGCGGGATAGGGATATCAGGCAATAACGACACCGGCAGCGTGAAGTAGGTTATCAGCCCGATAATCGTCATCGCCAGAAACGCCATCGTTACGGCAATCGGTTTTCCTATTAAAAATCTTACCACTTATCAATAATTTACGAAATAAGAATTACAAAACGAAGTTCGCTTTCACGAAGTGGAAGCAATTACGAATTACGAATGAATGGGAAATGAACCACTAATCACTACCCTCTTTTATCAGTTTCACTTTCGAGCCATCAGCAAGGTGTTCATTACCGCTGTAAATGATTTCGTCGCCTTCCTTTAGCGTTTCGCTTGTGATGACACAATGGGTAGCGTTTTCTAAGCCTTTCTCAACATAATGCCATGCCGCCTTTCCTTCTTTGAAAGCAAAAACGACTTGTTTGTTTGTGCGTAGCACGACAGCCGATTTTGGCACGACCCAATGAAGTCCTTCCGAGCGGAACACGCTAACGCGCACATTCATCCCGTTAAAAATCTTCGGATGTGGCTGTACGAATGCTTTCACCCGAACCAAGCCATCTCTATCAACGCTGGGATTAATATCGGCAACAGTTCCAAACGATTGGATGTCGGGCGAGGCATACGATTGAACCCTTACTTGGTCGTTTTTCTTAACAAACGGCAGTTCATTTTCCAGAATAGGGAAGTCAATTTCCAGTTTCCCGTCGTTGATGATAATACAGAACGGAGCCGATACGTCGATGGGGTTGTATGGTTTGGCAAACAGATTGATAACCATACCGGCGATAGGAGTCCGAAGCACCGCATTCTCCAAATGATATTTCGCTATGTCATATTGCGTTTTAATATTTAAATAGCCACTTCGGATGGTTGCTATCCGATAGATGTCTTCCGGGATAGAAGCCAGTTTATCGGGGTCATATTCTAATCCTAACAGTACACTTCTCAAGTCTAAGTTAGCTTTCTGCAGGTTTACCAATGCCTGCGAATAACTGTTCGACAGCAGAAAGGTATCTAACATTGCTATAGCGTCGCCCGCCTTGACACGGTCGCCATTTTTAACAAAAATCTTGACCGGAGTATTACCCGACGACACATTAACAAATCGTAGCTCAGCAACTTCCTGTGCACTGATACGTCCATTACTGACAATTTCGAGCGGGAAGTCTTTCGTCAGAAGCGTTTCCGCACTCACTTCAACCTCTTCCGACGGCAGTACAATCGACACCGATTCCTTATCGTCGTCCCCCTTTGTATTGTCCTTATTCCCGCACGCTGACAGTCCGGTGAAAAGCAGTAAAACCCCAAAACATTTCCATTTCATCATGATATATACTTTTTATAAATAATCACTAACATAAACAAAAACAACGAAATAACCCTTTAAAATGATGCCGATTTCAGCAAAGGCAAGTATTAAGCATCGTTTTTTCATCTGCAAAGGTACAAAATTTTACCCAGAATCATTGTGCCGAGTAGACATTATTTAACCAATTTGCAAAATCCCTTTGGCGTGGCGTGCATAGTGGTTGTTCAGGTCGTTGGTATAGGCTCGCAGGATTGTTTCGCCAAGTCGTTCCTTGTCGCCACAGCGGTATAGTGCGCGTGCAATATGCAGTTCTTTTAAAAAGCGGTTACGTTCTTTCGTGTCGCTGTCGTCTAAGGATGCTGTATCACGCACCTGTTGAAAGGTCGAAATGGCTGTTTGTTGGATGCCCGGTATCTGTAACAGATTGTATAGCGTTGGCGCTGCTTCTTTATTTCCAATGGATTCAAAAGCAACGCACACCGCCCTGAAATGGGAAAAGTCGTGTATAAGTGTCAGACGATTAGCGTGTGTGATGAGTGTCGGCAGGGCTTCTTTTTGGCGAGTAGCTCCCAGCGCCATGATAAGGCTGTCTAAGCGGCTCATGCAGGGGCCAAACTGTCCCATGCCTGTATAAGGCCATCCCTCATCCCATTCCGTAAAACGGTTAACCTCATCTAACAGGACTTGAAATCCGGTTGTATCGCCATACATAGCCAAAACCTGTGCATAGTTGATTCGGTCGCTGTGTGTTGTTTTTTGCTGATAACGCTGTTTCAATAAGGGGATAGACCGTTTGACATCCGACAAGACGATTTCTAATCCTTCCATGTCATTGGGGAGCGTATCGGCAGCCGTCACTAAGCGTTCATCCGTAAAAGGGAAGTTATCACTGTCAGTCAATACACGGGCGGGCAGGTTGCCCATCTTTACCAAGAATTGCTGTATTTTCTTGATGTCTACCTGTCGGACATCCTTTTTTTCCTTGATAGCGGTAGCCACTAAATAACCGACGGCAAACCCCTGGTTCTGCAGGCAGGGTTGCATACGTATCACCGGCATTGCATCGCGATGTGCGCCTGTCCCAAGTCCTGTTACTATTATCCCTTCTAATCCTTTGGGCAGGAGCGTCCGGAGCGGCACATCGGCGTTGTAAATCTTATGTCGTTTTTCGGGCGGTTTGAGGGTAAAATAGGGGTCTATCGTATAGCCATGTGTGTCGAATGAGCTGGTATGATACGAAATCGTATCCGGATAAGTGCGTCCGTTGATAACGTCGAGTGTTGAGACATTATGCTCGGCGATTATCCGGCGGCGTTCACGTGTCTGGGGTATCTTGACAATATCGTATCGGCCTTTAAACTTGGCTTTTGCTGCTATAAAGGCGCGGGAAACATCCAATACATCCGTATCGTCGATAAATGTCCAGTCGTTGTTGTTATAGTAATCATCCGGATTGCGATGTCCTAATCCTGCTCCCTGAATAGCTACTGTGTGTTTTCCCGTATAATCATAAGCAGCACCGGCGGTTATGGCTATGTCGGCGCTCCCTGTGCTGTCGACGACAGTCTTCGCTAAAACGACCCCGCGGCCAAAAGGCGTAGCGACGACAATACCTGTTACCTTGTTTCCTTCCATAACGGCTCCGCATCCCATCGTTCCGAACCAAATATCTCCCCCTCCTTTTCGTATTTCGCGCCGGTACCATTCTATTTTCCAATCGGAGCACCATTCTTCGTTCCATTTCTTTTTTAGTCGGGGATGGTCGGATGGCGCCATGTCGCGTACACCCGCATCTATTTCTTTGGTAAAACCTTCGCGATAACCGTCCCAATAACGACCTATCAAACCTAACGTGCCAAGTCCGCCCATGCCGTGCAGGTAATCGAGCGTCAGCGCCCTGATACCCTGCCTTGTAGCGCTGATAGCAGCAGGTGCGCCGGCAGTACCACTACCTAAGACAACCATATCGTACTCACCCAATACAGGTAGCAGCTTATCGTCCAGCCTCAGTTTCCCTTTGTCGAAAGCAGGGCGCAATACTTCAGTGACTTCACGGGCGACAGCCTTAATAGTTTTACCTTTCGATGAGCGGATGAGGGCAGTCTGCGATTGTGACATCCCTTTAGCCTCGACTGCAAGCGCACTTCCGAGACGCGCGCCTATTTCCATCAAGCTATCAGGTTGCAAAAACTGTTTGGCTGTCTCGCGCGAAACGCCCGCATACCCATTGAGCATATAAAGATTAGACATAGAAGGCGGTCGGAGCGCATCCAACGAAATATCACGGATTTTGACCAAGCCCGGAGTCGTTGTCCGGATAGCGCGTGAAGGCAAATACGACAACAAGTCGGCGCTATCTACCTGATTGGCATCCCAGGTAGCATCGCGTATTTGTTGCTCGATTATTGCCAATGCAGCGTAGTCATTTCCCGGATCGGGAAACTCAAACACAAAACGACGCGCGGTATAAGACCGGCCTGCCTGCAATAACTCCGGCAAAACTTGAGTTTCAACAAGTCTTTTGTCATTTTTTTCGGTATTCCCGATGGCGATAAACTCATACCATTGTTTGCTTGTAACGTTGTCGGGCAAAAAGTTTCCTAATCGTGCTACCGTAGCATCCGGAGTAGCATCGACAACTATTTTTGCGCGAATAGCCTGGCATCCACTTCGGTTCGCTATCAAAACCCCAGCAGCTTTTCCGTCCGCTCCGTACAACAAATCAACGCAATAGCTACTGTACAGGAAAGGAATATTTTGCAATAACAACTCATCTTCCAATACCGTTTTTACATGCAAAGGAAGGGGTGGCGTTTTGCCTGTAAAGATACGATTGGATAGAGGAACCGATGGTCTGTTGTTTTCGTTCCATAGTTGTAAGGTTCCACAAATATCATCGCCCAGATAAGGTAAAGGCGCTACTAAAAAGACAGATGCACCTCCTTTTGCAGCTTCGGAAGCGGCAGCAACAGCGCCGGACGTGCCACCGACGATTAGCACATCCACCTCAGCGATAATGGATACTTCATGCGCCGGAAGCAAACAAAACGAGGTAACTTGAGGCATCTCAACCTCCAAATAGGGTTCGCTGGCCTTCACCCTTTCCCCAAGCGAACCGGCTGCAATCATCCCAGCGCCCCAAGCGGACGACCGGATAAAATTTCTTCTGTTCATAGTTCAAAGGTATAATCGTCCGGTGAATCTACTAAAAAACGCTTCCGGTTTTTTCCAATCTCCCTTTTCTCAGCAAGGCCTCTAAAAAGTAATAGTCTGCATAGATAATAGGAACAGCGACTTCCGAATTAGTGGGCGCGGCGCCGGTACTGTGTAACAGCAGAAAACCACGGTCTGCATTCAAAGCAGCCCGGTATTTTTTCGTCACATTTTCTAATATGGTACCAGCCCACTTCTTGTATTTAGCTGCATTTTCTTTGTCATACATAGATAACTCATAGAGAGCGCTGGCAGAAATCGTCGCCGCTGATACATCTCTCGGCTCATTCGGGATATTAGGCGCATCGAAATCGGAATAGGGGACTAAGTCGTCAGGAATATTTTTATGCTGAAACATAAAATGGGCGATTTTTTTCGCCTGCTCCATAAACTCCGGTTTCCGTGTTTCACGGTAGCTCATCGTAAAGCCATAAAGCCCCCAGGCTTGTCCCCGCGACCAGGCCGATTCGTGAAAATATCCCTGGTGGGTATGTTTGTTCAATATCTGGCCGGTTATCGTGTCGTAATCGACGACATGATAGGAGCTGTTATCCGGGCGGAAGTGATTTTTCATCGTTGTCGTGGCATGTGAAACCGCTATGCGATAAAAGGTTGAATCGCCGCTTTGTTTGAAAGCCCAGAACAGTAGTTCCAAATTCATCATGTTGTCAATTATCACCGGACATTGCCATTTATCCTGGCTATGATCCCATGAACGCAAGCAGCCGGTAGCAGGCTTATACCGTGTTATTAATGTATAGGCCGCTTCTAAGATGATGTCTTTGTATGCAGGGTTGTTGGTGAGACGGTATCCGTTCCCAAAGCTGTTAAAAATCTTGAACCCCATGTCATGCGTACCGCCATTTGTTTTTTCTCTTTCGAT